>Ga0209281_1000377_pt1 | contig 71243 bp, 70 predicted proteins | sample MedtruBG_FD_187514 | JGI IMG/M metagenome (GOLD analysis project Ga0209281, IMG submission 187514) | Root nodule microbial communities of legume samples collected from California, USA - Medicago truncatula BG (SPAdes) (version 2) | ecosystem: Host-associated > Plants > Roots > Nodule | place... | reverse complement strand
CCCAGATCGCCCATGCGAGCGACCCGAGAACGACCAGCGCATAGACCCAAAGCGCGGCGGCGCGGCGGCGAAAGAGCAAAAACGCGGTGAGCAGAAAGCCCAAGCCGGCGATGAGATAATACGGGCTGCCGCCGAGCAGCAGGAGCCGCGTGCCGCCCCCACCGAGGGCGAGGCCGATCACGGCGAAGACGACGGCGGTCAGGACGATGACCATCAATTCGAGCTCCCGAGGTTGAGAACGTGCCGTCGGCACGACTGGTCGTGGACGGTTTTGTGAAAACTAACGCAAAACGCGTGCCTTTCAATAGCCGCAATCCGGTGAAGAGCCCCTCACCCTGACCCTCTCCCCGTGGGGCGGGGAGAGGGGACGTGCCCCTACGAAACGCCGATGATAATGGTGGCCGAGGTGCTTGCCTCGGGTCCCTTCCCCCCGCTTGCGGGGAGAAGGTGCCGGCAGGCGGATGAGGGGCAGGTCATTCGCAACGCTTTGGAAAACAAATATTCACGTGCCGCAAAAGGTCTGCAGCACTTCCTCGCCCGGTTCGGGAGGCGCGGCATAGGCTGCGTGGCCGGGCTGGTCCTCGTAGGGTCTGGAGGTAACGTCGAGGAGCGCCTCGAAGAGCGAGAAATCCGCGTCTTCGGTTGCCGCAGCGATCGCCTGTTCCACCCGGTGGTTGCGCGGAATGAAGGCGGGATTGACGGAGCGCATCGCGGCAGCGCGTTCGGTTGCCGGCTGCGGCTCGCGTTCGAGCCGTCGGCGCCAATGCTCGAGCCAGGGTGAGAGCGCCTGCGGTTCTTCGAAGAGGCTTGCAAGCTCCGTATCCGCGGTTGCGTTTTCCGCTGAAGCCGCCAGCCGGCGGAAGGTGAGGGTGAAATCCGCTTTTCCGTTCTGCATGAGCGTCAGCAGCGACTGCACGAGATCGAGATCCTCGTCTTCATCCGTGAGCAGGCCGATCTTGCGCCGCATGCCGTCGAGCCAGTGCTTCTGGAAGATCGTTCCGTATTCGCCAAGAGCGTCGTTGGCGAGGTTCACGGCCGTGTCGGCTACGGGATCGAACAGCGTCACCAGCGTCTCGGCCAGGCGGGCGAGATTCCACTGACCGATAGCCGGCTGGTTGGCATAAGCGTAGCGGCCGAACTGATCGATCGAGCTGAACACGGTTTTCGGATCGTAATCGTCCATGAAGGCACAGGGGCCGAAATCGATGGTTTCGCCTGAAATCGTCATATTGTCGGTATTCATCACCCCATGGATGAAGCCGACATGCAGCCAGCGCGCGATCAGTGCAGCCTGGCGCGCCGCGACTGCCTTGAGGAGCGCGAGATAGGGTTTCTCATCCGTCTTCAGCTCCGGATAATGTCGGCCGATCACATAATCCGCGAGCGTCCTTATCGACTCCATGTCGCCGCGTGCCGCGAAGAACTGGAACGTGCCGACACGAATGTGGCTTGCCGCGACCCGGGTGAATACGGCACCTGGCAGGATCTGTTCGCGGTAGACGGGCTGTCCCGTGGCCGTGGCAGCCAGCGCACGGGTCGTCGGCACGCCGAGCGCATGCATCGCCTCGCTGACGATATATTCGCGCAGGACGGGCCCAAGCGCCGCCCGACCGTCGCCGCGGCGGGAGTAGGGCGTCTGGCCGGCTCCCTTGAGCTGGATGTCGCGTCGTCGCCCGCCGGCGTCGGTCACCTCTCCGAGCAGGATGGCCCGTCCGTCGCCGAGCTGCGGCACGAAGGTGCCGAACTGGTGGCCGGCATAGGCCATGGCGAGCGGTTCGGCCCCTTCGGGGACGAGATTGCCCGAAAAGATCGCCGCGCCGTCTCGTTCGAGCGCTTCGGCGTCGAGCCCAAGCTCTCCGGCAAGCGGGCGGTTGAGCTTGATCAGCCACGGTTCCGCGACCGGTGTCGGCTGCACACGGGCATAGAAATTGGCCGGCAGCCGGGCGTAGCTGTTGTCGAAGCGGAATGCGGTCATCTTTGAAATTGGCTGCGTTGGAACGGAACTCATCACGATACAGCGGCACGCCGGAAGTCGGCCGCCCTTTCGCAGCAAGTCTACACGAGCCCAGCCCTTTTCGCGAGGTTTCGGCCCCGATGCCTAAACAGGGGCCCTCGCTCATTCGTGCGAAGGGGACCCTCGCGATCAGGCACTGAGTGCCGCTCGTGGCAGGCAGGCCTCACAGATCGCAGCGATGTGGCGTCTCGCTGTAACGTCAGGAACCGTCTTCCATCGCGGCTGCCATTTCCGCCAGCTTGCGTATCGTGTTGAGATTGCGCGCCGTGCCGGGTCTGAGCGCCGGAAGCTTCAGCTTCGATCGACCGGATCCATTCGGATAGTGGACATAGATTTCGCGCCCGTCGATCCGCACCTCTTCTCCATCAGGTGCCACCAGCTTGTCGAGCGCGTCGGCGGGAGGCGGCTCCGGCAGGAAGGTGATCAGCAGCAAGTTCGGCTTGGCACGAGAAACCGCTCCGCCTTGGCCGCGATGTCGTCCAGTTGGCGGCGGCTGCGGAGCAAGACTCCCGGTGCCTTGCCCATTTTCGCCGCCAGCGCCTGTTCGAGTTTCGCCTGCACTGCGGGCTCAGGCAGGTCAGAGCGAAAGACGACGTTGCCGCTCTGGATAAAGGTCTTGGCGCCCGCGAAGCCGAGCTCGTCGCAGACGGCCTTGAGGTCCGCCATCGCCAGCTTGCCGGTGCCGCCCACATTGACGGCCCTGAGCAGTGCTACATAGACCGGCACCGGCTCCGCCCCTTACATCCTGCCTGCGACCTTGATGGCGAAGGCATATTCGAAGGCGATCTCCTCCAGCCGCTGAAAGCGGCCGGAAGCGCCGCCGTGGCCCGCGTCCATGTTGGTCTTGAGCAGGATGGGTTCGCTGCCGGTCGTCTCCTCGCGCAGCTTTGCCACCCATTTCGCCGGTTCCCAATAGGTGACGCGCGGATCGGTCAGGCCTCCGAGCGCCAGAATGGCGGGATACGGCCTGGCACCGACATTGTCGTAGGGCGAGTAGCTCGCGATGATGTCGTAGAACTCCGGGCTGTCGATCGGATTGCCCCATTCAGGCCATTCCGGGGGTGTCAGCGGCAGCGTGTCGTCCAGCATCGTGCTGAGCACGTCGACGAAGGGCACCGCGGCGATGATGCCGCGGAACTTCTCAGGCGCCATATTGGCGATGGCGCCCATCAGCATGCCTCCGGCCGAGCCGCCCTCGGCGACGATGTTCGCGTAGGAAGTGAACTTTTCCTGATTCAAATAGTCGGCGGCTGCGATGAAGTCTTTGAACGTATTGGTCTTCTTCGCCATCTTGCCGTCTTCGTACCAGTGGAACCCCTTGTCCTTGCCGCCGCGGATATGGGCGATCGCGTAGACGAAGCCGCGGTCGACGAGCGACAGGCAATTGGTGTTGAAGCTGGCGGGAATGGTGATGCCATAGGCACCGTAGCCGTAGAGCAGGCAAGGGGCGGATCCGTCGAGCGGTGTGTCCTTGCGATAGAGCAGGGTGACCGGCACCTGCTCGCCATCGTGCGCCGGAGCGAAGACCCGGCGGGTCACATAGTCGTCCGGATCGTGGCCGGAGGGGACTTCCTGCGTCTTGAGCAGCGTGCGCTTGCGCGTCTGCATGTCGTAGTCGAAAAGCTGCGAAGGCGTCGTCATCGACGAATAGGAGAAACGGATGATGTCGGTGCCGTATTCGGCCGCACCGGCAAGCCCCAGAGAATAGGCCTCCTCGGCGAATGCGATGGCGTGTTCCTCGCCGGTTCGGCGGTCGCGGATGACGATTTCCGGCAGGCCGTTGCGGCGCTGCAGCCAGACCAGATGGCGGGCATAGGCCATATGGCTGAGGATCAGGGTTCCCGGCTTGTGCGGCACGACCTCGCGCCAGTTTTCCTTCTGCGGCGCTTCCACCGGCGCTTCCATGATCTTGAAATCCTTGGCGCCGTCGGCATTGGTGAGAATGTAGAAGACGTCGCCGCCCTCGGTCATGGAATATTCAAGGCCGGTTACGCGCACCGCCACGATCCTTGGCTCCGCGGCAAGGTCCCTGGTCGGGATGAGCCGGTATTCGCTCGTCTCGTGGTCATGTATGTCGATATAGATGAAATCATCGAGGAGCGAACCGCCGACGGACATGAAGAAGCCGGCATCGGGCTCCTCATAAACCAGCCGGTCTTCCGACTGCGGCGTGCCGATGACGTGGTGGAAGATCTTCGATGGCCGGTGGTTCTCGTCGAGCACGGTATAGAAGAAGCTCTTGCCGTCCGGCGCCCAGGCGCCGCCGCCACCCGTATTTTCGAGCAGGTCCTCGAGGTCCTCGCCGGTCGAAAGGTCGCGCACCTTCAGCGTGAAATATTCCGAGCCCTTGTCGTCGTACCCCCAGATTCCGCGTGAATGATCGCTCGAATGGTCAAGTCCGGCGATACGGAAATAGGTTTTTCCTTCAGCCTCCCTGTCGCCGTCGAGCAGCACCCGGCGGATCGTCTCGTCGCCCGCTGCACCCTCGCGGGGGATACGGAAATAGCGCGGATGCTCGCCGCCGGTGACGTAAGACGTCCCATAGGCAAAAGGGCCATCCTTCATCGGAACCGATGAATCGTCTTCCTTGATCCGGCCGCGCATTTCGGCAAACAGCGTCTTCTGCAGGTCCTTCGTGTCCGCCATCGCGGCGTTCATATAGGTATTCTCCGCCTCCAGATGGCGGCGGATCTCGGGATCCAGGATCGACGGATCCTTGAACATGGCCTGCCAGTTTTCGGCCCTCAACCAGGCGTAATCGTCGGTGCGGGTCATGCCGTGGCGGGTATCCGTTACCGGCTTTTTCGGGGCGACGGGCGCGGCGGGCAGGTTCTTGAATACGGACAAGGTATGTCTCCGGGATCGGTCCTGCTGCATGTCTTCTGGAATCCTACCGATTCAAGGGGAGAACACGCAGCAGATTAAAGCGCTACAGCAACCTCGCGTCTGACGAGACGTGCGGCGCCGTATGGGGGAGACAATGAGATAGAGGGCACCAGCGCGGCGATCAAGCGGAAAGGGCTGCCGAGCCGTCTAGGCGGCGAGTTTGAGGCCGATGCCCCACGGGTCGGTGAGGCTATGCGCGTCGCCCTGCCTGTCCACGGCTATTTCTAGCGCGTCGAGCTTCCGGATCGCGGCGGCGAGGGCCGCCGGCTCCCGGAAGCGGATCGTATAGTCGGCGAGACCGGTCATGTTGCCCTGACGTTTCGGCGCCCCGCGCGAATTCCAGATATTGGCCGCCACGTGGTGATGGTACTTGCCCGTCGCGAAGAAGCTGGCTCCAGGATAACGCGCCATGAGGTCGAGCCCCAGGGCATCGCGGAAAAAAGCGTCCGCCTGCGGGATATCCGAGACCTGAAGGTGAATGTGACCGATCGTGGTGCCGGCCGGCAGGCCGTCCCAGCCGTTTTTCGGCACCTCCTCGTAGAGTGCCTGCAAATCGAGCGGCAGCGTGTTCATTGCCACCATGCCGTCCGCTCCGTAGTTCCATTCCTCGCGCGGTCGATCGCGGTAGATCTCGATTCCGTTACCCTCCGGATCGGCGAGGTAGATCGCTTCGCTGACGAGGTGATCGGAGGCTCCCTGCAACTGCACCCCGCTCTCGGCGGCATGCACGAGCCAGCGTCCGAGCTCGGTGCGGTCCGGAACCAGAAATGCGTGATGGAAGAGACCGGGTGCGTTTCGCGGAGCCCTTACGGCATTGCCGTCGCTCGTCAACGTCAGGAGCGGTCTTCCGGCGACGCCGAGCGTCACGCCGTTTATGTTCGCCTCGATCGGCGACAGACCGATTATCCGCTGGTACCAGGACGAGACCGTCTCCAGGTCGCTGACGACAAGATGCGACCGATCGACATAAGCGGGCATCGCCGTCGCGTGATCGGCGGGAACGCTGGCCTGCGGCTTCGGTTGTGAGGTGTCCTTCATCCTATTCGCCTTTTCGGACAGCGGGAGGGCGACGCCCGAGACTGTGATCTGCTGCCCAATTCAATATGAGCACGTGAACAGGTTCGCGAAAGCTCTTATATTACTTGATGTTGTGTTCGATGAACGTTGACAGTCGTCACGGCCGCGCTACCTTTAACGGTGGGAGCAGAGGGGCGGTCACTTTGATCCAAGTCAAGGCCCGTACAGCCGCCACCGTTCGATGTCGGTCCGGCGCAGGACGGGGTGCGTGATGTGGTTTCCGTCTGTGACGGGAGGTGGGGCCGGATGACCGGCCAAGCTGAGGGATCAGCGTCGCATTCGGCGCGCGACGTGGTAACATAGGAAAAGGACGCAGCAGCATGTACAAGAAGATCATCGTGCCGATCGCCATGGATCAGCTGGAGCACGGCGAGTCCGTCCTTGGCATCGCCGAGAAACTGATCGATGAGGGGGGAGAGATTATTCTGCTCAACGTCGTCGAGGATCTCAACGCCTATGCACAAGGTTACATGATCGTCGATTTTCCGCTGGAGATGATCGAGGAATCGCGCAAGCACGCGGTCAAGACCCTGGAAGCGCTGAAGACCAAGCATGGCATCAACGGGCGCGTCGAAATCCGCACCGGCGGAGCTGCCGGCAGCATCAACGCCCTCGCCGAGGAAGAGAATGCCGACCTGGTGATCATCGCGTCCCACCGCCCGGGGCTGATCGATTATTTCATCGGGTCGACCGCCAGCCGTGTCGTCAGCCATTGCCCCTGCGCGGTTCTCGTCGACCGGTAATACTGGGAATAGAAGGGAGCGGTGCAGGCCGCCTGCGCCGCGATCCGAAGGAGTCACGCAATGGATAAGTATGCGCTTGACGACTTTCGCGAACAGCTTTTGCGCCGCAAACGCGAACTTCATGGCCGGCTGGTGCAGATAGAGGAAGACCTCGAGCAGCCGATGAATGCCGATGTGCCGGATCGCGTAACGGAACGGGAGAGCGACGAGGTCCTGGAAGGACTCGGATTGGCGGGCCAGGGCGAAATTCGCGCGATCGACGCTGCGCTCAACCGCATCGAAGCAGGAACCTTCGGCATTTGCGTCCGTTGCGGCGACGCCATATCCCCGGAAAGGTTGCGCGCCGTGCCGCATGCGCCGCTCTGTCAGACCTGCGCCGCCGAGATCGCGACCGGGGGGAGATAACCACCCAAAGCTCCCATCTGCTTCAGCGAAAGCCGTTTGCTGCACGCTCCCGCGCAAGGTGCGGTATTTGTTGTAATGCGTTGCAAAAGTTGATCCTTTCGCCCGATCCTGGTGCTTTGCCGTGTCGCTGCTCTGTGGCAGGATGAACCGAAACCATGGTGATCCTGTGCGGCGTTTCGAACTGTTCGAATCCGCTGTAATCGGTCATGAGGTATTTCGTTGCTGCTGCAGGCTGCAGACGGATATCGGGAGCGGAGCGGGAGGGGCCGCGTGAAGGTTGCCGGCGTCAAATGGGACTACGACCGATCGGAGATGATCGCCGACGCAATTGTCCACGGGATCGGCCTTTCGGCGGCGCTCGTCGGTGTTACCGCCCTGATCTTTTACGCCACCGTCTGGAGCACGTCCGGGCAATTGGCCGCGGCTTCGATCTATGGCGGCGGGCTCATCGCCGCCTTGTCGATTTCATTCGTCTACAACCTCTTTCCGGTCGGCCGGGCAAAGTGGTTCCTGCGTCGGCTGGACCACTCCGGGATCTTCGTGCTGATCGCTGCAACCTACACGCCTTTCCTGCAGCGCGGCTGGGATGATCCGTTCCTCTTCTCGATGCTGGTCGCCATCTGGCTTATCGCAGCCGCCGGCATCGCCATGAAGTGCCTCCTGCCCGGGCGCTTCGATCGGCTGGCGATCCTGCTTTATCTCGCAATGGGCTGGAGCGGGCTGCTCGCCGCGAAATCCCTCTTTACCGCCTTGAGCGCGACGACGCTCACCCTGATCGTCATCGGTGGCGTCATCTATTCGGTCGGGGTCATCTTCCATGTCTGGGAGCGTCTTCGCTTCCAGAACGCCATCTGGCACGGCTTCGTCGTCACGGGAGCGGCTGTGCACTATTCCGCAGTCTTGACCTGCATCAGCAGCGCCGCTGTATCTTAGATCACGATGTTTTTAGGTCGGGTCGAGCTGTCGGCGCGGATGACCTGGCTCTGGCTGGCCCAGGAAGCCTATCACCGGATTGCAATCTCTCCTCTTCCTCATCTCTGTGCTTGTCACAGAGATGAGAGCAGCGCCGCGTCTGCGGCGCGGGAAGCGTTCTTTCAGCCCAAGGACTTGGTCTGGCTGGATCCCTGTGACGAGCACAGGGATGAGGTAATCAACAGGCTGCGGCGGGTATCCCGAATCTCAACAGGCCTTAGCCAGATTCAAAGCTGCAGCTTCAGTCTGCTGCAGGCTGACATTCTTCCGACGGCCTGAGTGCCGAGGCCATGCGCGAGATGACGCCATCGAAACTGGTCAGGTTGCTCTTCCGATATTGCAGCCTGAAATAGGCGGCGCTGCCGTCGCAGAGCGCAATCGCCCGCGTATAGAAAACGTCGCTCTCGCGCGCGCCGGAAAAGCTTGCCCAGGCGGGCGTGACGCGCGAAAAGATGATTCGCCAGTCGGCCTGCTTCTCGTAGCCGATCCTTTCGGCGACGTCGGTTTCGAAGTCGCCATCCGGCGGATGAGTGCCGAACACCATGAGCGTCGCGCCATTGTCATCGGCATGAAATCTGACGCCGTCGCCGTTATCGGCCTCAAGGCCCATCTCGAATCCGGGCGGGATGTCGACCGTGTAGCCGAAGCGGGGATTGGCGTAAGGGTGCCAGTCGTCCTCGGCGACAGAGGGCGAGGCAAGCGTCACGAGGAGCAGAGATGCGATAAAGGCACGGCGCATGCGTGGCGTCCTCTCGGCTTCGTTCGACCTGCCGGTTCTTCTCAACGCACCGCGCGTTTTCTTCCTGCACGCGCGAGGGCCGTCGCAACGGCTTTGAACTGCTGCATCATCTTATCTTCAAATCGTTCCGGGTTTAAGGGCATGCGATAGACAACACGCATGCTGGAAAGTGCCGCCGGAACAGTCCCTTATGGTCAATCTTCCTCGAATGTCATCGCGGTGCCGTTGAGGCAATAGCGCAGGCCCGTCGGAGGCGGCCCGTCGGGGAAGACATGGCCGAGATGGGCGTCACAATCGGCACAGCGAATCTCCGTCCTGACCATGAGGTGCGAGCGGTCCACATATTCAGCGATCGCGTCCGGATCGACCGGGGCGAAATAACTGGGCCAGCCGCAGCCGGAATCGAACTTGGTGTCCGAGCGGAACAGCGCGCGGCCGCAACAGACGCATTTGTAGGTGCCATGCCTTTTATTGTCGAGGAAGGGGCCGGTGAAGGGACGTTCGGTGCCATGCTCGCGTGTGACGCGGTACTGCTCGGGCGTCAGCGCTGCCCGCCACTCCTCGTTCGTCTTCGTAATCTTCGGCATCCGGTTTTCGGACATGGCTGCGCTCCTTTCGATTGCAGCGAATATATAGGATGGCATCCGCTCGGGCACAAATGGGGGTCAATGCCGGGAGCTCCGCGTCCTGGACAGGATCCTGATCAGGGTCGGGGCGAAGCCGCTGCCCTCTACATAGTATAAACGTGGCATAACCTCACACCGCGGCCGATTTCCCTTGAGGCAGGCCCGCCCTTCTTCTATGTCCGGTTAAAGCTTGACTGAAAGATCAATGAGAAGGAGCGTGTCGATACGATGGATGCCGCGGCCCTGACATTCCTGGCCCTCGGTCTTCCCTTTGCCGCGGCCGCCGTCGCACCGGCCCTGACCCGGCTTCTCGGCGGGAATGCCGCCTGGCTGCTGGCGCTTGCGCCACTCGCCATCTTCATGCATCTCGCAGGTTTCATTCCGGAAGTCGCCGCTGGCGAGATCGTTACCGGCGGCTATATCTGGATACCGTCCTTCAACGTCAGCTTCTCCTGGCTGATCGACGGCCTGTCACTGACCTTCGCGCTTCTGATTTCGGGCATCGGGACACTGATCGTCCTCTATTCGGGCGGATATCTGAAGGGGCATCCCGACCAGGGCCGCTTCTTTTCGTTCATCCTGATGTTCATGGGCTCGATGCAGGGGCTCGTCGTCTCGGACAGCTTCCTGATGCTCTTCGTCTTCTGGGAGCTGACGTCGATCACTTCGTTTCTGCTGATCGGCTTCGATCACACCCGCGAGGCGGCGCGCCGCGCGGCTTTGCAGGCCCTGGTCGTGACGGGGGGAGGCGGGCTTGCCTTGCTCGCCGGGCTCCTCATCCTGTGGAACGTCAGCGGCGTCACGCAATTTTCGCTGCTCCTGTCCTTCGGCGACGAACTGAAGCAAAGCCCTTTCTATCTCGCGGCGCTGCTCCTCGTCCTCGGCGGCGCATTCACCAAGTCGGCACAGTTTCCGTTTCACTTCTGGCTGCCGAACGCCATGGAAGCGCCGACGCCCGTTTCGGCCTATCTGCACTCGGCGACGATGGTGAAGGCGGGGGTCTATCTTCTGATGCGGCTCAACCCGGTGCTCGGCGGTACGACGGAGTGGCAGGTTCTGCTGCCGCTCTTCGGCGTGACGACGCTCGTCGCCGGAGCCGCCCTGGCAGTGCGCCAGACGGACCTGAAGATGATGCTGGCCTATACGACCATGTCGTCGCTCGGTCTTCTGGTCATGCTGACGGGCCTCGGCCTGCCCTACGCCATCGAAGCCGCAGTGCTTTACTTGGTGGCGCATGCCCTGTTCAAGGGGGCGCTGTTCATGGTGGCCGGCATCATCGATCATGAAACCGGTACGCGCGATCTGACGAAGCTCGGCGGCCTGCGCAGGGCGATGCCTCTGACCTTCGCCATAGCTCTTGCGGCGGCCCTGTCGATGGGCGGCCTGCCGCCCTTTTTCGGGTTCCTTGCAAAAGAGGAAATCTACGCCGCACTCTCCGGTTTCGACCGCCGGTCCATGGTCTTCGCGGCATTGACCATCCTCGGCAACGGCCTGATGTTCGCCGTCGGCTTCGCGATCGCTCTAAAACCGTTTCTGGGCCCGAAGGTCGATACGCCGAGGCATGCCCACGAGGCACCGGTGCTCCTCTGGATCGGCCCGGCAATCCTGGCTGCGAAGGGCCTTTCCATCGCGCTGATGTCGGGCCTTGTTCATCGGTTCGTGACCTCGCCCATGGCCTCGGCCGTTGCCGGCGAACCGAGAACCGTGACGATTTCTCTCGCACCGCATATCGGCGTGCCGCTGTTGCTCTCCGTCGTGACGCTGGCGGTCGGCGTCGTTCTGTTCCTCAATCTGACGCGGCTGCGCGCAGCCATGGCGGTGATCCTTGCCGATATCGGCTGGGGACCGGATCGAGGCTTCGACCAGTTCATACGCGGCCTCGTGCGGTTTGCGGTCGCCGCGACCCGCCGATTGCAGGGCGGCCGTCTCGATAACTACATGACCGTGACCTTCCTGCTCGTCGCCGCCGTCATGCTCGCATTGCCGCTGCGCTACGGCGAATTCCCGCGCGCACCTTTCTTTCCGGGCGACGTTCCGCTGCACGAATTCGCGATCATGGCGATCGCCGTGCTTGGCCTCTTCGCCGTGGTGCTGGCCGCGGACCGGCTGACGGCGATCGTCTCGCTCGGAATTCAGGGCTTCGCCGTCGCGATGCTCTTCCTGCTTTACGGCGCTCCGGATCTCGCCTTCACCCAGTTCATGATAGAGACGCTGTCCGTCGTCGTGCTGGCACTGGTGATGACCCGGCTGCGGCTGTCTCCTTCGGATCACCGACCACTCAGGCAGAAGCTTCCCGACTTCACGATCGCGCTCGCCTGCGGAATCGGATTCGGCCTTTTCCTTCTCCGGGTTACCGGCGTGCCGTTCGATGCGACGCTGACGGACTTCTTCAACCTCTATTCGAAATCGATCGCGCACGGCGCGAACGTGGTCAACGTCATCATCGTCGACTTCCGAGGCACGGATACGCTTGGCGAAATTGCCGTCGTGCTGGTTGCGGGCCTGTCCATCCTTTCCCTCGTGCGGTTGCGGGCGGGATCGTTGAGACGCGGCGAAACGCGCGAGATCGCGGCCGCTGATGCGAACACGAAGGAGCCGGTATGAAGTCGATCATTTTTCGGACCGTTGCGCCCTTCCTCGCCGGATTGATGATGCTCTTTTCGATCTTCGTGCTGCTGCGCGGCCACAACGAGCCCGGAGGCGGCTTCATAGGCGGGTTGATCGCCGTTTCGGCGCTGGCGATCTACGGCATCGCCCATGGCGTGGAGACGGTGCGGCGGGCGATATTCTTCCATCCCATGGCTATCGCCGGCGCCGGCCTTTTCGCCGCGACCGTGGCCGGACTGGTGTCACTTTTCGCGCGGGTGCCGTTCATGACCGGGCTTTGGATATATCCCTCCTTTCTCGGCGTCGAGGTTCCGCTCTCCACCGTCATGCTGTTCGATACGGGGGTCTACCTGGTCGTCGTCGGTGCCATCAGTTCGATCGCGCTGTCGCTTGAAGAAAGAGGGGGGGCCTGATGGAGACCTGGTTTTCGCTGCTGGTCACTTTCTTCTTCACCGTCGCCATTTACTTGCTTCTGTCGAAATCCATCATCCGCGTCCTCCTGGGCGTGGCGATCCTGGGAAATGCGGTGAACCTTCTGATCTTCACCGGCGGCCGTCTGACGCGCGACGTACCGCCGGTCATAGCGGAGGGCTCCGATGTGCTTTCCGGTCCGGCGGCCAATGCCTTGCCGCAGGCGCTCATCCTGACCGCCATCGTGATTTCCTTCTCCTTCTTCGCCTTTCTCCTCGTTCTCGCCTGGCGCGCCTATGAAGACCTCGCGACAGACAACACGGACGAGATGCGTGTTGCGGAACCGGTGAACGAGCCGGCACCGCCGCTGGGATACTGACGCACCATGGCCGTTTCCACCCCCGTCCCCGTCGACCTTTCCGCAGCCCTGATGCTGGCCCCGGCGCCGGCCGTCGAATGGCTCGTCGTTCTGCCCGTCGCCTGGTGTCTGGCCGTCGGTGCGCTCCTCGTGATGCTTCGTCGCTGGGCCGGCCTCCAGCCCGCAATAGCGCTTGCGAGCCTGGCCGTGCTGGTGCTGATCGACGTGGCGCTGCTCGATCACGTCGCAAGAAATGGGCCGACGACCATGGTGATGGGTCGCTGGCTGCCGCCGTTCGGTATCGCCTTCACGGTCGACCTGACCGGTGCGCTCTTTGCCCTGGTGGCGGCCTTGGTCGCTCTTGCCGCCGGCATCTTTTCGCTGGCCGATATCAACGACAGCGGCCGGCGCTATGGTTTCTATCCGCTGCTGATGCTGCTGATGGCCGGCGTTTCGGGAGCCTTCCTCACGGGGGATATCTTCAACCTCTATGTCTGGTTCGAGGTCCTGCTGATTTCGTCCTTCGGGCTACTGGTCCTCGGCTCCGAGCGCGGGCAGATCGACGGGACGGTGAAGTACGGCTTTTTGAACCTGGTCGCAACGACGCTGTTCCTCGTCGCCACCGGCTTCCTCTACGCCGTGTTCGGCACGCTCAACATGGCCGACATCGCGCGCAAGGCCGACGAACTGCGGGTCAATGCGCCGTTGATGACTTTGGTCGGACTCTATGTTCTTGCCTTCGGCATGAAGGCGGCCGCGTTTCCTTTGAACTTCTGGCTGCCTGCTTCCTATCATACCCCTCGCGTCGTCGTGTCGGCGCTCTTTGCCGGCCTGCTCACCAAGGTCGGTATTTATGCGTTGATCCGGGTGACGGTCATGCTCTTCCCGATCGAGAGGGAGGAATTGAGCTTCGTCCTGGCGCTCGTCGGTGCGCTGACGATGATGGTCGGCGTTCTCGGCGCGCTCGCGCAAACGGATTTTCGTCGCATTCTCGGATACCTCGTCGTTTCGGGTATCGGCTCGATGCTCGCAGGCATAGCCATCGGCGGACCGGGCGGCATTGGCGGCGCGATTTTCTACGCGCTTCATTCGATGCTGGTGATGACGGGCCTTTATTTCGCCTCTGGGATCGCCATGCGCCTCGGTGCAGACAGCTCGATCGCAACGCTCGCGGGTCTTTACCGCAAGCATGCGGGGTTTGCGGCGCTGACCTTGATGCTGTGCTTCGCCGTTTCGGGCCTGCCGCCCTTTTCCGGCTTCTGGCCGAAGGTCATGCTGGTGAAGGCGGCCATCGATATCGGCGCCTGGTGGCTTGCCGCCGCGCTCCTTCTCGTCGGCTTCTTCACCATGATTGCCACCGGCCGCCTTTTCCTCCTGGCCTATTGGCGAGACAGCGCAATCCCCGAGGCGGCGGACGGCCCCGCCCGCCTGTCCGCGGCGGCCCTGGGTCCGCTTGCAGCGCTTACGCTTCTGGCGCTTGCGCTCGGCCTCTATCCCGAACCGCTGCTCGCGATGATCCAGAGCGCCGCCGCCGGTCTTGCAGAGCCGTCCGCTTACCTGAATTCAGTCTTTCCCGCAGGAGGTCCGCAATGAAATTCCTGCTGACCAACCTGGTCTTTACGCTCATCTGGGGGGCAATCAGCGCCAGCTTCACGCCCGCGAACCTCCTGCTGGGCTTCGCAGCCGGCGCCTTGTCGCTCTGGTTGATCCGGCGTGAGCTGCGCCCCGTGGCTTACCCGCTGAGACCGTTGCGGCTCCTGTTGCTCGCATCGTTGTTTTTCAAGGAGCTCGCCATTTCCGCAACGAAGGTCGCGGTTCTGGTTCTCCGCTCGAACATGGCGCTGAAGCCCGGCATTTTTGCCTATCCGCTCGCGCTCAGGAGCGACTTCGAGATAACGCTGCTCGCCAATCTGATCACACTTACGCCGGGTACGCTGTCGGTGGATGTCTCCGACGATCGCAACACCCTCTACGTCCATGCGCTCGATTGCGCCGATCCGGGAGCGCTACGGCGAGACATCGCCGGCGGCTTCGAACGTCGAATTCGGGAGGCCTTCGAACGATGACGCCCGCTGCAGTCCTGAGCGCGGCCTCCGGCGTGGCGCTCGTGCTTCTCTCGCTCGCGCTGCTGTTGACGGTGCTGCGCATCATTCGCGGGCCGACGCTTCCGGACCGGGTGCTGGGCCTCGATATGCTGGTGGCGATTGCGATCGGCCTGATCGCGGTGATCGCCGTAAGGACCGGATTCTATCTCTACATCGATATCGCGATCGCCCTCGGGCTCGTCGGCTTTCTTGCAACTGTCGCTTTCGCCCGCTTCATCCTGGCGCGCGGCCTCTCGCCGGAGCGCAGGACGCCAGGCACAACGGAGATCCCTCAGGCAAAGCCGCGCCCGAGCCAGGCCGGGCGCCGCAAACGCAAGGGAGCGCGTTGATGGCTCTACAAATCATTGCCTACGTCGTTGCGCTGATCATGGTTGTCGGCGCCTGCTTCTCGCTGCTTGCCGCGGTTGGCCTCGTCCGCTTCCCCGACCTTTACACCCGCATGCACGCGGCCTCGAAAGCCGGTACCGTCGGTTCGGGTCTGCTGCTCTTTGCGGCCGGGCTGCATTCGCTGGACGCCGCCGTCTTCGTGCGCGCACTTGCGGGATTTGTCTTCTTCGTGCTGACGGCACCGATCTCGGCCCATTTATTGGCAAAAGCCGCGCATCAAGCGGGCTACAGGATGTCAAAACGATCCGTGATAGATCAGCTTCCCCATAAGGAAGAGGCGCGCCGGCATTGACCGGCAGCATTTCTGACTCTGTATTTGAGGACAATTTTGCCGAGCGTGACAATTTTAGCAACTCGGAATAAAGTTGCTGCATGCCGTTAAATTTATGTTTGGACTTTTGGCGGATCAGTGTTAATGCAGTAAATGCAAAGTGTCGTTGTGGAAAATACTTTGAACTGAAATTCCAGCCTGAGTTGTGATGCTTGTCCGTTGCTTTGAGGTGTCGGCCGCTTTGGCGCCTTGGTGACGGATCTTCCCTCTCGCAATTCGAGCCTTGATGTCGCGGCAGAACCGCAGTCTCCATCGCGAGATAGCGGTCGGTTCCGAGGCGGCAAGCGCTAATCGACGGCATTTTGTACATCCTCCCCCTGAAACTCTGTTTCAGGTTTCGTCGCTGGATTCCGATAGGAGAAAGAAATGACAGAGACTTCGCTCGGTACGAGCAATGAACTCCTGGTTGAGCTTACGGCGGAGATCGTTGCCGCCTATGTAAGCAACCACGTGGTTCCGGTTGCCGAGCTGCCGACGCTCATAGCCGACGTGCATTCGGCTCTCAACAACACCACGGCTCCTGCGCCGGTGGTCGTCCCGGTGGAAAAGCCGAAGCCTGCGGTTTCGGTCCGAAAGTCGGTGCAGGACGACCAGATCACATGTCTCGAATGCGGCGGCACCTTCAAGTCGTTGAAGCGGCATCTGATGACGCACCACAACCTTTCGCCGGAAGAATACCGCGACAAGTGGGATTTGCCTGCGGATTATCCGATGGTCGCACCGGCCTACGCGGAAGCGCGCTCGCGGCTCGCCAAGGAAATGGGTCTCGGACAGCGTCGGAAGCGTCGCGGCAAGTGATCCGGGCGGCCCCACTGGGCCGTCGGGAACGCGCAAGCGAACACCTGAGTTGTGTCATAAAAGCCGGCCGGTTCAGGCCGGCTTTTTTTTCGACGTTCAGTATTTCATTGAAACACTGACACACTCTAACCCTTCGAGGCTACGCACTTCCGGACGGAAAACCGTTACGCACCTTTCCTCGAAGTGCTCTAACTCTTTGCCAGTCAGGCGGGCAGGCGCCCTTCGGCTTCGCTCTTGATACGCCGGATCATCGAGCGCAGGCCGTTCGCGCGTTGCGAGGAAAGATGTTCGATGAGGCCGATCTTGCCGAAGATGTCGAGAGCGTCGATTCTGGTAATTTCCGAAGCACGCTTACCGGAGAAGATCGCGAGGACGATCGCCACGAGGCCGCGCACGATATGCGCATCCGATTCTCCCTCGAAGGTGAGGAGCGGGTCTTCAGCATCGCCGGTCGCATGGGTCACGAGCCAGACCTGGCTGGCACAGCCTTGAACCTTATTCTCGCTCGTCCTCGAGACTTCCGGCATCTCGGGCAGGTTTTTGCCAAGTTCGATCACATAGCGGTAGCGATCTTCCCATTCGTCGAGAAATGCAAAGTCGTCGATGATCTGGTCAAGTGAAGTCATGCTATGTCCGGCTTTCGGCGCCCGCTGCGTAGCGCAGTCCGCGTGAAAGGCGACTGCTTCAACCGCCTTTCGGGCGCATCGTTATCTCACCTTCATATAGGAGACGCGGGCCGCAAAGAGAACAGGCAATCGCGTTTCCCCGCGCTGCCACGCCCGAACGATCGGTCTGCCTTCGTCGCGGCAGGAGTTACTTCCCGGAAGCCGGACCGGGATCGAGGCGGTGTTCCGGAACCGGCATACGCTTGAAGGCCGGTTCGGCCTTCTCCGTCGCCTCCGCCGAAGGGACACTTTCTGCCGGTGTGACGGTACCGGTCATGACCTTGACGTCGGGAGCGGCGGCATCGCCTTCCGCGAACTGGGTGTTGAGAAACTCATAGGCGATCCGAGCGCCTTCGCGCGCGCGATGTCCGAGGGCGACGAAAGTCTCCGCACCCTTTTCGCAGACGTCCGGCTTCTCTACGCAGATGGCGCTTATGTATTGGATGGCTTCGTTCGCGGCAGAGAAGGTGCCGCCGATCTCCATCTTCGGGCCATGCTCGAGCTTCTCGCTGCTCGACGGATCGAGAAACGGCAGCAGCACCAGCACCAGCGAGAACCAGAACGTCGCCTTAACGAGAAACCACATCTTGCGCCATCCTCTTTTGCCTTCGGCTGCGGCCGTGGTGTTTACGCTTCGAAACTAGCGCGGGAATCACAAGGCCACTTTTCCAGAAACAACGGTATTTGCTTCAAATTTTATTGAAATTCATGACTGGCATATTCGTGCAGCCGCTTTTCCCTGCATTTTAGCGATCGTCGTTAACGCTCGTGGCGGGGGTCTCGGCCTCAAGCCCCGCGTTCCCGGCGCCGGGTAGTGGCGATGCCTGCCCAAATCGTTAACGCGAACCGAAAAATCCACGAAAATCCGCTGCTTACGCACCGTTAACCACATCTGACGATGCTCGCGCGGATTGCCTCAAATCGGGAATTTTCGGCCGCCCGGGGCGCCCCCGGAGAGCGGCCGTTTATTCTTTCATTAAGTCGGGGGTGCGAGATTCGGGTCATCACGAGGCGGTCGTCCGCGACGACGCGGAACGGTCCGGAAATGCCTCGCAAGAACGACAAATTCGGCAGGGCAAGGCGTGAATTTATTGCGTGACATGGCTGGCAGATGGACATCCCTCGTGGATGAAGCGGCCGCACCTTGGCTGCCGCGCGGCGGCCTGGGCTCAGCTATTGCGCGTCACGACTTCAGACGCCTGCGTGCCGTCGCTGCCGTATCCTTGACCGCGCTGCCGATCGTCCCTCTCGCGCTGACGCTGGCATTGCCCGTATCCGCCGCCCTGCCGGCGGGAGCGGCGCTTTGGGCCTCGGCGTCCCTGTTGGCCGCGGCTGCAGCCATTGCCGGCGGCCGAGAATTCCCGACGGACGGCGAGGTGGAATTCGCGCCTGCACCGGAACTGCCCGATCTCAATGCGGCCTATGATCTCTTTGCGGGTTTGGTGACCGTCCACGATACCCGGGGCCACGTCCTGTCTGTCCACGGGCGCGATGCGAGTGAGTATCTGAAACTGATGCGCGATCCGCATGGGCGCGGCTTCATCGAGCAGATCCATGTGTCGGATCGCATCGCCTTCCTGAGAGCGATCGATTCGCTGCGCCTGGACAGCGAGCGTTCTGCCGTGGACATCCGTCTCGAACGGACGTCGGCGGATGGCCCTCAATTCGCACATATCTACTGCGAGATGACGCCGCTTCGAGACGCTGAAGGAAATCTCCTTGCGATTGTCGCCCAGTCTCGCGATGTCTCCGAAGAGGCGCGTTTGCAGGCAGAGGCGGCGGCCAAGGCAGCACATGCCGAGTCGGCCAACGATGCCAAAACGCGGTTCCTTGCCGCCGTCAGCCATGAACTGCGCACGCCGCTCAATGCCATCCTCGGCTTTTCGGACGTGCTTGCAGGCGAATATTTCGGAAAGCTCGAAAACGATCGCCAACGCGAATACGTGTCGCTGATCCATCAGTCCGGCACGCATCTTCTCTCGGTCGTCAACACGATGCTCGATATGAGCAAGATCGAAGCGGGCCGTTACGAGCTTCTCCTCGAACCGTTCCGTGTCGCCGAGGCGATCGCCGCCTGCGAGGCCATGCTGTCGCACCAGGCGCGCGAAAAAGGCGTGCGGCTGACGAGCCGCGTTACCCGTTCGGTCGGCGAAATCAATGCAGACCAGCGCGCCTTCCAGCAAATCCTCATCAATCTCATCGGCAACGCCATCAAGTTTACCGACCGCGGCGGGCTTGTCACGGTGGATGCCGCGCTGGAAGGCAACATGCTGAAGCTAACGGTCAGCGACACCGGAATCGGCATCGCCGCGGACAAGCTGCAAATGCTCGGCCAACCTTTCGTCCAGATTCAGAATGACTATACCCGCCGCTACGAGGGTACCGGTCTCGGCCTGTCGCTGGTCAAGGGACTTGCTGAACTGCATGGCGGCGACGTTTCGATCCGCAGCGCCGAAGGGGAGGGTACCGTGATCGTCGTAACCATTCCCAGCGACGCCTCCGGCGCGGCCGAAAGGCAGTGCGCGGATGCGCCCGTCACAGTGGAGTTCCCGCCGCGATTGAAGCAGCACGCAGACGGAAAGAGGGAAGCCGGAGTGCCGGCGCTGTCCGAGGCTCTCCACACCGGAGAAATTGGCAGGGAAGGGGGACATGGCGCCGCGCAAGCGAAAACAGCCTGAGCGCAAGCGGGCGGCGCGGCGCGGAGCGGGTCTTGCCTTGCGCGGACTCGCTGTCGTCGGCCGTGGCCTCGTGCTCACCGGTCGCCTGATTTCGCGTCATCCGGTGAGCGCCGGCGGGTCGGCGATCTTTGCCGTCGTCTTCAGTTTCGTCGCCGCAAACGCCATGTGGTACCAGAACGGTACTCATCCCTCGCCGCTTCTGCGTACCCGCGTGCCCCTCGTCAGTCCCGAAGTGGCCGAGCGCCTTGCGGCCGCCAAAGGCGAGCCGGTCGAGCAGCGCGATGTTACCACCTTTGTCATAGAGCGGGAGGGGGACGCGAAAGCAGGCGATGCGGCAACGGCCGGATCCAACGAACGGCACGCGTCGCTTCCGGCGCAGGACGTACCAGAAGCAGATGCGCACGGTAGCACGGTCTCGACGCTGGTTGCGGACATCCAGAAGGAACTGGCAAGGCTCGGCTTCTACGAAGGAGCGCCGGACGGCCGAAGCGGTCCGAAGACCTCGGCGGCGATCCTCCGCTTCGAAAAGCAGGCCGGCCGTATGGAGACCGGTGCGCCGAGTGCCGATCTGCTTCGGGCACTGCGCAACGCCGGCGCCTCCCCGCCGGCCGTTGCGACGCCCGCCAACCGGCCCTATTCCGACCCGAAGACTGTTCCGGCCGAGGCGGATCCGGTTGCCGCTGCCATCCGCAGCGCCGAGAAGGGCAACGCGCTCGACCCTCGCACGGAGGTTCCCGTGTCGAGCGAAATGGTGATGAACATCCAGAAGGGGCTGAGCAATCTCGCCTATGCGGATGTCGTCGTAGACGGCGTTGCCGGCGATCAGACGCGCGCAGCCATCCGTCACTTCGAAAAACACTATCGTCTTCCTCAGACCGGAGAGCCCAACCCCAAGGTTCTCAAGAAGCTTAAGGAAATCGGAGCGCTCTGACGGCCAGAGCAAGAGGAGCAGTTGCGCACCACTGGCGGTCGGTCGCTCCGTTTGCATCTCGCCGGTGGCGCGTGTATCAGCTTTGCATGCGCCTGAAGTCCCACATTTTCGTCTCCTCGCTTTTGCGGAACGCCTTTGGACGCGGCGGGTATGCGGCCGTGCTGCGCAAGGGAGCGGAGGACGCCGGCGCGATCTTCATCCGGCAGCGCGGACGATCGGGCTACGAGACGCTTTACGCGCCGGCGCCGCAGAATTTCTTCGATGAGGAAGGAGATACGTCGCGCCGCTTCGAGGTGCGATTGCGGGGCGTCGAAGCCGAAGCCGTCGAACGGGCGCTTTCCTCGGAAATCCGCTTCGACCCGGACTGCTGGATCGTAGAGTTGGAACTCGACGACTGCAGCGACCTGTTCGATCTGGTCTAAGGCCTGTTGAGATTCATCTGGAGTTTATGACGGCTGCTGCGAGATGGATGATGGCGCTTCTCCTCGCCCTCATCTCTGTGCTTGTCACAGAGATGAGGGCAGCGCCGCGTCTGCGGCGCGGGAAGCGTTCTTTCAGCCGAAGGACCTGGTCTGGCTGGATCCCTGTGACGAGCACAGCATCCCATTAGAATCGATCACGTTCATGATTTTAGGTCGACCCGACCTAGCTAAAATCATCGTGATCTAGTGCTGGCCGAAGCCCCGCTTTGGTTCGACGGCCTTGCTTTGACGCGCAACCGTTTGCGCCTCGTGCCGGCGCGGGTCTGCGGCTCGATTTTCCGCAAGCAGGCTCTCATGCCGGGAGGGCTTCGCCCCATTTGCATCGGCGCGAAGCCAGGACGCCACCCGTTCGCCGCTCGCCTGCCGGTCGAGACTTCGGATCAGTGCTTCGGCGCGGTTGCCGCCGCCGATTCTTTCGGAAAGGTGGGGATAGAGCCCCTCGAGCACGCGGCTTTCCTCGTCCGCCGGGAAGGCGAGAGCTGCGAGCGTCGCGGCGAGTTGCTGGCCGGAAACATCGAGCAATATACGGTCGGTGAGTGCGCGGCTTGCTCCGAGCGAGTCTGCCAGGGCCGTGGAGAAGCGCGTCGTTTCGCCATTGCGCGCAAAACGGACGAGCAGCGCGCAATGCAGCTCGCTGATGGGTTGGATCGGCAGTGTGCCGTTCTTCTCCTGTGTTCCGACGCGCGCCAGCGCCTTGATTTCCGCGCGCAGCTTTTCTTCGCGATCGACGGCTGCGGCAGCCGTCTGCGGATCGCTCGCCACCGGGCGACTGGCGCCGTCGTGAAGCCGTGCGGGGAGGGGAGCGGACTGATGATGTTCGACGAGCACGTCGATCACCGAAGGCGAAAGGTTCTCCCGACGGGCAATGGCGTTCGCGTGGCCCGGCCCCTGTTGGCGAATGATGGAAATGAGCACGCCGTCCGAAATCGCTGTCGCACGGGCGAGGAAGGCGGCGGCGATCGAAATGGGCATGCTGCCGATCAGCAGGGCCACCGGCTCCGGCACGTGGGGGCATTGGGATAGCGCCGCCGCCGCCTGCCGGCGGGCCTCGTTGCTGGAGCCGAGGAAGAGCGGCTCGAACAGTTCGGCAAACTGCTTCATGTCGGACCGGCTTGGAATCCGAAGGCTCTCGAAGCCGGTGACGGTCGCCATCAGCACGACGTCCTTCAACCGCCCCGTCTGCGGCCGTTCCAACTCACGAAACCGGTTTGTCACGACATATCCTAAAACGCAAAGCATGACGGCATTCCGATGGTTCGGAACGACACACGTGTCTAAAACTAGATCGAAATCGTTAGCGCAGCATTAACTATGGACGTTGGGGCTTTATTCAGGCTTGCGTCATTCTGGTGACGAGCCGCCCCTGCAGCGGAAGGCCGCGTTCCTTAGCCATAAAAAGTCCACAAGCGCTCCCATTTGATCCGATCGACGGCAAACGCCGGAAGCGAGTCGGGCTGCGGCCTCTCATGTGGGAGTTGATTTGTGAAGAAAATGTTTCTGCGGGCGGCTGCCTGTGCGCTGCTGCTCATGCCCGTGGCCGCATCGGCGGCCGAAGGTTTTGCGACTGCCAATGTCAATATGCGCTCGGGACCGAGTACATATTATCCGGCTGTAACGGTCATTCCGGTCGGCGAATCGGTGGAAATCCACGGCTGCCTGTCGGAAAGCCCCTGGTGCGACGTTTCCTTCTACGGCGGGCGGGGATGGGTGGCAGGCCGGTATGTGCAGGCCGCCTATCGCAGCAGTCGGGTCTATGTGGAGCCGGAATACTATCGTCCGCTCGGCATCCCGACAGTCGTCTTCGAGTTCGACAGCTATTGGGATCGCAACTACCGCGGGCGTGATTTCTATCGCGATCGCGACCGTTGGAGGCATGACCGCGATTGGGATCGCGAGCGTGAACGCGACCGGCCCGAATGGGAACGCCGCCAGGTGCGGGAACGTCGGGACTGGGAGCATGACCGGGAGAGAGAGCGGCGCGAATGGGAACCGGAGCGCGGCAGTGACGATGACCGCTGGCGCAGGATCGAGGGGGCTGAACGGGAACAGTCGCGTCGCGAGCGCCTTTACGACGGTCAGAGAACCATCGTGGAATGCGATGCCGGCGATTTCCGCTGCGAAGAGTAGGCGCTGCGATTCGGTCGCTTCACTCCAGGGTCGGCGATCGTCGCCGGCCTTCCTGCCGCCGTTGAACTTGCGTCGTCCCTCCATGGGAACCAATCCGGCCTCGACGCGTTGAAATCGCGCAAAGGGTGATCCCGGAATGGCAAGGAGCGGAGAGATGGCGGAGAAGAATCTGGCGGCAGTCGGCGCAGAGACGGGTGCCGAAACGCGGACGTCCGGCGCACAGGCCGAATTGGAATCCCAGGTCCAGGAACTGAAGGCAGAGATCGCCCGGCTGACGGAGACCGTCTCGGCCATCGGCACCGGAGCCAAGGCGGTCGTGCAGGGGGAAGCGGAACTGATGACGCAGCGCGTCCGGGAGCGCGTTCGGGAAGAACCCATTTCGACGCTGCTGACGGTCGCCGGCGTAGCTTTCCTTTTCGGTTTGATTGCAAGGCGCTGACGGACGGACTGCCGGATTTGCAAATCCCCCAAGATTGAGGATTGCGCGAGGTTAATGCGTCGTGGTCTGGATTAACAAATGGTTAACCAGGCTGTGGCTCAATCGGCACAAGGCGGCTATTATCGCCTCGCCTCTTATGCCGAAACGGACGACATCCGGGTGACCGGAAGAAGGAGTGAGTGAGAAGGGCGCGTCTGTCCGGAAACCCGGAAAATGCGTCAGCCCGAAAACGGGCAGGGTGAAATCTGTACGGTAGTTCATCCGTCTCGTGAGACTATGGAGACGAGCATGGCAGACGTAATCAGAATGCAGGACCGGATCGTCAAACGCCCTCGACGGCGTCCTGTCGGGAAGGGCGGCGCCAAGGTGTTGTTCTTCACAGGAATCCGTTACGAAAGGCTGGACGGCCGCGGACCGCAGCCGACTGCCCCGGCTGGCCGCCAGGCCAAGAAGCAGTAAACTCGCGGGCAAAGCGCCGGCAGCGCCCGTCCGGGCGGTGCGGTCGTTCGCCGCGCAACTTCGACCACCTCGACTTCAGTCTCCCCCAATTGTCGTTACCTTCGCACTACCGCTGGAAGGGCTCGCACCTCGACTCCGCAAGGAAAGTGCGGACCAGGTCCTCGAAGCTGTCGAGAGGTGCCAGGGCTCGAAGAACCGCGTAACCTTCCTGGTCCTTCATCTCGATCATGATCGATTGCGCCAGCGCTTCGGGTGGCGACTTGCGCAGTTCGACGAGCTGGATCGGTGTCGCGACCACGAGATCGAGATCGCCATTGACGGCTGTCTGGTCGTTCATGCTGAAGACCTCGTTCGACCCGCTGTCGAAGATCGCAAGCGACCAGAAGGGTACGTCGCCGCGCCCGACGAAGCGGGCCGGAGCATCCGCCACCGAGAAGCTGCAGACGGCCGTACGCAGGAAGGGGTCGGCGTTGTTCAGGCCTGTCGGTCCCGGTTCGGCCGTCAGCGGAAAGAAGCTGTCCATTTCGAGCAGGCCGAGCACGCGCGTATAGGCATCGCGGCCGGTGAACTGGGGCAGGGCGAGTATGATCACGATATGAAGAAGCGCCGCTCCGACGAGACCGACGAGAATGGCGAAGATGATGCTACGCATGCCCGCACCCGGTCTTTACGATCTTCGGCATTGCGAGGTCGATCAGGCCGGAGGAACCTGCCGTTGGCGTGTCAAGAAGGGTCAGCACGAGCGCGAAGCTGCCCGTCCGCCGTATCGCGAGCCAGTTGTCGGGCTGGGCAGCGGGGGAAACGTGAATGACGAAACGGCTGTCCTCGGCGCGCAGGACGGTCCAGGAATTGATTGCGGAGGGCAGTTCCGCACCCGGCATCAGCGCGGTCCCGTCCGCCGCCGCCGCATAAAGGGTCCAGAACCGCGCCGGCGGCGTCATACCTGAAACGTCATAGGAGCAGGCGGCCGAGAGGCGCGCACCGGTATCGTCCGTGAGCGCGGTAAATGCCAGTCCCTCGGCACCGCCATAGAGCAATTCGCCGGCCCGGGCGCGGTGCGCCTTGGCATAGGGATCGGCGGAGACGGTCTGCGCTTCGGGAAAAGCGACCCAAGGACCGATTGCGATCGAGCCGAAACCGACCGTCGCCTTCAGCGCCCACACGGCCGTCCCGATTCCGCCGCCGAACGCGACGATGAGGGCAAGAGCGACAAGGAGGGGAACTCGAAACAAGTGGCGGCTCTATCGAATGTTGCGTCGTTTACCCTGTCGGCGCTCGTGGGGGCGCCGCTCGGCTTGTTCGCCAGAGAACGGATTTCTGACTGCAAAGTCAATTGTTTGTCGTGCCCGGCATGGTCCGCATGTTCACGCCTCGATCCGTCGGCTCGAGCACGGCCACCTTGCCGCCGGGCCTTTCGCGCGCCTTGAGCGGTTGCGCTTTCTCGAATGTGTCGCCGATCCTTTTCAACAGCCGGGTTACGTCCGCGGACAGTGATCGCGGCCGCACGAGCGGCGGCAGGGCGTTCTCGTCCGGCTTCGCAGTTTCGGCGGATCGCTCCTTCGCCGGTTTGGCGGGCGCGATTTCGATGCCCGGAATCGCGCGGTGCTCGATCCCCTGTTCGGCATAGTCCATCAGTCGTTTGAAGGTCATCGCCGGGAGAGAGCCGCCGGTCATTTCGTCGGTGGAGGTATAGTCGTCATTGCCGAACCAGACGGCCGTGGTGTAGTCGCCGGTGAAGCCGACGAACCATGCGTCGCGATAGGCCTGTGTCGTTCCGGTCTTGCCGCCGGTGACGATCCCGTTGTCGAGGGCTGCGCGTCGCGCCGTGCCGATGACCGGGATCTGCGTCAGGATGCGGTTCATCGACGAGACTGCCTGTTCGCTCAGCACCCTGCGTGGGGGCGGCGCGTCGCGCCCGAAGTCGTAGAGAATGTCGCCGTCGTAGTTGAGAATCTGACTGATGCCGTGGCGTCGCGACTGTAACCCGCCCGCCGGAAAGACCGCGTAGGCCGTCGCCTGATCGAGCACGGTCACTTCGGAGGTGCCGAGCGGCATGGTCTTGTCGGTGCGAACCGGGGTCTCGATGCCCATTCTCTTGGCGGTCTCGGCAATGATTTCTGTACCGAGCTTGTCCTTGGCGAGGCGGACCGGAATAGTGTTTATCGATCTGGCGAGCGCGTTCATCACCGTCACTCGGCCGGCATATTTGCGGCCGTAGTTCTGCGGCGACCAGCCACGCCAGGTGATCGGCGCGTCGACGACGACGGTTTCCGGTGTCATGCCCTTTTCCATCGCGGCGGCGTAGGTATAGACCTTGAAGGACGAGCCCGGCTGGCGCAGCGCGCGCGTGGCGCGGTTGAACTGGCTTTCGCCGTAGTCGCGGCCGCCGACCATCGCCCGTACCGCGCCGCCATGCTCGACCATGACGAGAGCGCCCTGCTTGACCTTGTAGCTCTCGCCATATTGCCTGAGGCCCGATTCGACCGCTTCCTCGGCTGCTTGCTGCAGCCCCATGTCGATCGTCGTGCGCACGATCAGCGAATGCTGCGCGAAGGGAGCGGCAATGCGCTGGACCTCTTCGAAGGCCCAGTCGAGGAAGAAATCCGGTGCCTTGACCTGGGCACGATCGACCACGGAGGCCGGGGTGAGGCGGGCGGCGATCACCTGTCCCTCCGTCATCAGCCCGCCCTGGACGAGATTGCTCAGGACCTCGTTGGCGCGGGCACGGGCCGCCGGCAGGTTCACATGGGGGGCATAGCGCGCCGGCGCCTTGAAGAGCCCGGCGAGCATCGCCGACTCGGCAAGATTGACGTCGGTAATCGCCTTGCCGAAATAGAATTGCGCCGCCGCTGCCGCGCCGAAGGTGCCGCCGCCCATATAGGCGCGGTCGAGATAGAGGCGGAGGATTTCCTTCTTCGACAGGTTGGATTCGAGCCAGACGGCGAGAAAGGCTTCCTTGATCTTGCGCTCGATCGTCCTCTCGTTCGAGAGGAACAGGTTCTTGGCCAGCTGCTGCGTGAGTGTCGAGCCGCCTTGAACGACCCCGCCGGCGCGAGCGTTCTCGGTCATGGCGCGTGCGAGCCCGAGAAAATCTATGCCCCAATGGTCGAAGAAGCGCCTGTCTTCCGTGGCGAGGACCGCTTTTATGAGGTGATCCGGCAGCTCGTCGATCGGGACGGAATCCTCGTGGATGATGCCCCGGTGGCCGATCTCGTTACCGTAGCGGTCAAGAAAGGTGACTGCGAAATCGCTTTGCGCCCGCCAGTTGCCCTTGGTTTCCTCGAAGGCGGGAAGGGCGAGCGCCAACATCAGCACCGAGCCCGCCGCGCCAAGCGTCATTCCCTCGCCGAGCACTTCGAAGAACGCTCTTTTCCAGCCGCGCACGCGAAACCGGCGGAAAAAGATGGTGGTGTCCTCCCACCACTCCCCGAGCCGGAATCCTGCGCTCCATACGGTCGAATCGATCCAGGAATCGATCCGAAGAAAGATGTGTCGCCTTTTCGGCCGGTTGTCCTCTTTCCTCGGTTCCTGCACGGCTTTCATGTCCCGAAGGTTCTGCCTCATGACGATATTTGCACGGGGCGGCAATCCAATCTACTTGCATATCGCGCAACCCGCCTTAAAAAACCGGCAATTTTCTGCGAAGTTTCCATGTTGGCTCGGATTTTATGAAAGTGTGACTTTATGGGCGAAATGCCTTTCTGGAAGACGAAAGGTCTCGAGGAGATGACCGGGGCGGAGTGGGAGAGCCTCTGCGATGGTTGCGGGCTCTGTTGTCTCAACAAGCTCGAGGATTGGGACAGTTCCGAGATCGCCTGGACTTCGATCCGCTGCACGCTGCTGGATGGAGAAAGCTGTCGTTGCAAGGACTATGACAATCGCCAGGCAACGGTGCCGGACTGCATTCAGTTGACGCCGAAGGCAGTGCGCGAGATCAGCTGGCTGCCGCCGACCTGCGGTTACCGTCTGGTCGCCGAGGGCAGGGATCTCTACTGGTGGCACCCGCTCGTCTCCGGCGATCCGGAGACCGTGCATGCGGCCGGCATATCCGTGCGCGGACGCACCGTCGCCGAGGACGGCATCGATATCGAAGATTATGAAGATTATCTCGTGACCTGGCCGCTAGAGGTCGGCAGGGAGCCGGCCGATTAGGGCACGGCGCAGAGTGCTGCAGCGACTTTGCGTATCCATGAAATGCGCGGCACCGTCGCCGTCAGTGACGGCCGTTCTTGGCGACGAGGCTTCTCGGCGCGACATTGCGCCATGCGGTTTCCATGGACTGGCGAACGAGTTCGTCGTCGGCACCGACGAAATAGAATGATGTCCAGCCGCGTGCGCCCCAGCCGCCGGGAACGGCGGCGCAGACGCCGGGCTCCATTTCCAGAAGCATTCGCTGCTGGTCGGGCGTGAACTTGAAAACGGCGCGACCGGCTTCCGGCAGGGTCATGAAAATCCGCTTGCCCACACGGAAATCCCGTGCACCGAAATGGGCATTTTCCTGGGTTCCCGGAAGGCTCAGGGCCAGCTTTTCGATTTCTTCGGTCAGCATGCCAGGAGAGTAGCACGGAATTGCCGATTGGCAAAAATCCCACGCTCCGAGGCCGCGTCAGCGCATCTCACTCCGCGGGAGGAACGGTCTTCTGTGCAGCCTCGCCGACCGTGCGCATTTCGCGCCACTCGTTCTCGAACCGCTCGAGCAGCGATTGCGGAATTCTGGATTGCGGTGATACCGGCGGCTTGTTGGCGAGTGTCTTCATCCGGCTCTCCTTTGGGCGAGAATGTTGGACTGGGCGGACGATTCCACAGGATAAAGACTTTGTAAATCAGCGGTTTAAAGCATTTAAACGATTAAAAAAAATTTAAATCGATTAATTTTCCAGCCGATCCACAGAAAGATGCCGGTGTCATCATCGATGCCCGCACCGAGCTGCCCGAAAGACCGGTTCGCCCGACCTCTGCAATCTGTGGTCGTTTTCCTCGGCCAGAGGTCAAGCAACCGCCGGACGCGGGTGCGCGTATCCTCAAGGCCGACATTCATTTGCCATTCAGCCTGTATCGGTTAATGATTCCGGCATAGTGCTTCCCAGTCGAAAGTGCGTTCATGTCTTCAGCATTGACCATAGCCGCGCTCGCCGCAGGCCTCGCAGGCTTTTCTCCGCCTGCCGTCAACATGCCTGCGGTTGTCGTCCGCGTGGCTGGCGATTGCAGCGCGGCCGCCGCGCAGGTGGTCGCCCAGACGGGTGGCGAGCTGCTTTCTGCCCAGCCGACCGGCGATGGGCAGTGCGTGGTGACGGTGCTCATCCCGGGCAATGGAGGGCGCCCCAAGAAAGTCACGGTGAAAGTGCCTATGTAAGCTCTTTCGGGGTACCCGAAGGCAAGGGAAGTGGACGAGAATGCGCATTCTGATCGTCGAGGACGATACCAATCTGAACAGGCAGCTGGCTGACGCTCTGAAGGAGGCCGGTTATGTCGTCGACCAGGCTTATGACGGCGAAGAGGGCCACTATCTAGGCGATGCGGAGCCCTATGATGCGGTAATTCTCGATATAGGTCTTCCGGAGATGGACGGCATCACCGTTCTCGAGAAATGGCGCGCAGACGGCAAGACCATGCCGGTGCTGATCCTGACGGCCCGCGATCGATGGAGCGACAAGGTCGCAGGCATCGATGCCGGCGCCGACGATTATGTGGCGAAGCCTTTCCACGTCGAGGAGGTGCTGGCCCGCATCCGTGCGTTGATCCGGCGGGCCGCCGGGCACGCAAGCTCCGAGATCGTCTGCGGCCCCGTCCGTCTCGACACCAAGGGCTCCAAGGCGACCGTCGCTGGCGTCGCGCTGAAGCTCACATCGCACGAGTTCCGTCTGCTTTCCTACCTCATGCACCATATGGGACAGGTGGTTTCCCGCACCGAGTTGGTCGAACACATGTATGATCAGGACTTCGATCGCGATTCCAACACGATCGAGGTTTTCATCGGCCGGCTCCGTAAGAAGATCGGCAACGATCTGATCGAAACGGTGCGCGGCCTCGGATATCGCATGCAAGCACCCGGCAATGGCCATTAGATCGCTCACGGCGCGCGTTCTGTCGGTTTCGACCGTCTGGGCCGTCGTTGCCCTCGTGGTTATCGGGGTTGTCATCTCAGCCCTTTACCGGCAGGGGTCCGAGCGCGGCTTTCAGGATCTGCTGCGCGCGCAGCTCTACAACGTCATCAACTCCATCTCCGTCGACGAGAAGGCCGCGCTCTCCGGGAGCCCGCAGCTCGGCGACCTGCGCTTTTCCCAGCCTCAGACGGGCTGGTACTGGATCGTCGAGCCGATCGGCGAATTCGACACGCCGCCGCTGATATCGACGTCGCTCGGCACGGCGAAACTGCCGATCGTCAGCGTCGACGAGGTCCCCTTCGACATCCGCTACGAGCGGTTCTACACCACCACGGATCCGTTCGGAAACGAGGTCGAGGTGGCAGAGACCGAGGTCGTTCTCGACATTCAGGGCCACGCCGCCCGCTTCCGCGTCGCCGGCAACCGCGATGTGCTCGAGGCGGATATCGACCGCTTCACGCGCAACCTCACGATCGCCCTGTCCATTTTCGGCCTTGGCGGCCTTGGCGTGAACGCGCTCACGATCCTGTTCGGCCTGAAGCCGCTCGACCAGGTACGCCGCTCGCTTGAAAAGATCCGCACGGGGGAGAGCGAGCGGCTGGATGGCGCTTTCCCGCGGGAGATCCAGCCGCTTGCCAACGAGGTGAACGCGCTGATCGACAGCAATCGGCGCATCGTCGAACGCGCGCGCATGCAGGTCGGCAATCTGGCCCATTCGCTCAAGACGCCGATCGCCGTGCTGCTCAACGAGGCGAGAGTGCTGGAGGTGCCGCACGGCGAGCTGGTCAGGGCCCAGGCGGACGCCATGCAGACACAGGTGCAATCCTATCTCAGCCGCGCCAGGATCGCCGCCCAGCGCGGGTCGGTTCTGGCGCGGACCGAAGCCCAGCCGGCACTGGAAAGAATCATGCGGGTGATGCGGCGCCTCAATCCCGACAAGCAATTCAGCCTCTCGATCAATCCGCCCGGACTGGTGCTGGCGATGGAACAGCAGGACGTCGAGGAAACGGTCGGCAACTTGCTGGAAAACGCCGCCCGTTACGCGCATGATCGGATCTCGCTGAATGTCGAGCCGGCCCCTGAAGATGCGCGCGAAAGGGAGCCGGGCCGCCAGTGGATCGTGCTCCAGATCGACGACGACGGACCGGGGCTCGACCCCGATCAGATCGCGGTGGCGATGAAGCGCGGCAAGCGGCTCGACGAGAGCAAGCCCGGAACCGGGCTCGGTCTTTCGATCGTAAGCGAGATCGTGGGTGAATATCAGGGAAGTGTGGAGCTCAGCCGTCGCGATGTTGGAGGATTGCGGGCCACGCTCGTACTGCCGGCCGCAGTCTAAGCGCCAACCGGATAGGACCGATGCGGGACGATCGTGATCCGGCGGTCACACCCGGACCTGAAAATGCCGGCGCTGACGGCAGGCGGTTGCCTCGACCCTCAGGTGGTGCAAAAAGAACTCGACTGGCGACCGACAAGAGGAATGAGTAGCGCGTATCATGAGGAATTACGCAGAAATGACGCGAGCCTTCGCTTCACGCGGTAGGATCGCGGTGGTGGCTTCGGGTGTAGCCCTCGCCGGCTGTGGCACGACCTCGTCCGGCCAAGGCGGGGCGGTTGCCGGACTCGGAGCAGCTTCCACCCGCGTTGCATCGTCCGCGACCTATATCGAAGCCCTGCAGGGTGGCGTCGTTTCGCGCCTTGGCGGCGTCGATCTCGGCAAGTCGGACCGGCAGCGGGCGCTCGAGGCCGAGTATCGCGCCCTCGAGGCCGCGCCGGGCGGGCAGCCCGTCGCCTGGCAAGGGCGGGGCGTCAGCGGCTCCGTCGTCGCTGCCGCACCCTATCAGGTCGGGTCGCAGAATTGCCGTCAATACAGCCATACGGTTACCGTCAAAAGCCAACAGACCACGGCACGCGGCGCGGCCTGCCGCAACAGCGATGGAAGCTGGACGCCGCTCACCTGAGCGGCACCGCCCTCGCATATCGCGAACCGTGTAAGGTGTTGAATCGCGGCCGGTTTGCTTTGGGCGAGCGGATTCCTCGCGCGCGGCGGCACTTCTTGCGGCGAAACGCCTCAAATATACGTCATTGCCGGTTTTCGAGTTGGAATGACATGGCCCTCATAGTATTCCCCAAACATGTTGTTCTGGATCCTCGTCGCCATTCTGACGGCGGCTGTCGCAGCCGTGCTTCTTCTGCCGCTCATGCGGGCGGCAGAGCCGTTACCGTCTCGCCATAGTCACGACATCGAAGTCTATCGCGATCAGCTCGGTGAGCTGGCGCGGGACCGGGAGGCCGGTCTGATCGGAAGCGAGGAAGCCGAGCTGGCCAGGGCCGAGATCGCCCGCCGCATGCTTTCAGCCAGTGCCGCGGATCAGGCTGTGGCGGAGCGCACGCCGAAGCGGCTTCTATCCAACCGCCTGGCGCAGGCTTTCATTTTCCTCTGTCTTCCGGCTGTCGGCCTTTGTCTCTATTTGACGACCGGGAGCCCCGGCGTGCCGGCGCAGCCGCTCGCGGCCCGCCTTGCCGACCCCGGCGACGACGTCAACATCCTGATCGCGAAGGCCGAAAACCACCTGGCCCTCAATCCTCAAGACGGCGCCGGTTGGGATCTGCTCGCGCCGATCTACATGCGCCATGGCCGCCTGGACGATGCCGTCGCCGCCTACGACCGCGCGATCCGCCTGCTCGGGCCAACCCCGGCAAGAATGGGCGGCTACGCCGAGGCTCTGGTGGCGCAGGCCGGCGGTCTGGTTACAGCCGAGGCGCAGAACGCTCTGCAAAAGGCGCTGGCCCTCGACCCCGACGATCCACGCTCCGCATTCTACCTCGCGCTCGGCCTAAAGCAGGAGGGCAAGCACGCAGAGGCGCTCGCAGCATTCCGCAAGCTTGCAGAGAGCTCACCGGCCGATGCGCCCTGGCTGTCTCTGGTGAACCAGCATATCGCGGAGCTCGCCGCCGCCCCGGCCGGCCCAGGCCCTGCCGCGCCCGGAGATCCAGCTCCCGGCGATATTGCCGCCGCAAAGGAAATGAATGCCGGCGACCGGCAGGCGATGATCCGCGGCATGGTCGACAGCCTGGCAAGCCGCCTGAAGGAGGACCCGGCCAACCTGGAGGGCTGGATGCGCCTGGTCCGTTCCTATGTGGTGCTGGACCAAAGAGACAGGGCGAAAGATGCGTTGCATGACGGACTGAGGGCCTTCCCGGCAACGGGCGAGCAGGGGAAGCAGTTGCTGGCCTTGGCCCGGGAACTGGGGATCGACGCCGGCGGAGAGGCTGAATGACACGCAAGCAGAAAAGGTTGGCGATAATCGGCGGCGGCGTGGCATTTCTGACGGCCGCGGTGCTGCTCGTCATGTTCGCCTTCAGCCAGGCGGTCGCCTATTTCTATGTTCCGGGCGATCTTGCGAAGGCCGACGTCGCGCCGGGGACGCGTATCCGCCTCGGCGGACTTGTCGAGGCGGGCTCCGTCAAGCGCGGCGAGGGCAGGACCATCACCTTCACGGTGACGGATACGCTTGCGACCGTTCCGGTGACCTATACCGGCATCCTGCCCGACCTCTTCCGAGAGGGCCAGGGCGTGGTGGCCGAGGGTGCCTTCGTCGGCGGCAGCCCGGTTTTCGTTGCGGACACCGTCCTCGCAAAGCATGATGAGACATACATGCCGAAGGATGTCGCCGACCGCCTCAAAGCGCAGGGCGTCACGCTCGGCGGGGAGGAAAACATCCGATGATCATCGAACTCGGGCACTATGCACTGGTTTTGGCGCTCGCGACCGCGATCATCCAGGGCGTCCTGCCCGTCCTGGGGGTGCGGCGCGGCGACCCTTCCTTGATGGGACTGGCAGCAAACGCGGCGCTCGTCTGCTTCCTGCTCGTCGCTTTCTCCTTCGCCGTGCTGACATTCGCCTATGTGACATCGGATTTCTCGGTCAAGAACGTCTGGGAGAACTCGCATTCCCTCAAACCGCTGATCTACAAGATCACCGGGGTCTGGGGAAACCATGAAGGCTCGATGCTTCTCTGGCTGCTCATTCTTGTCTTCTTTTCCGCGATGGTGGCGCTCTTCGGCCGCAACCTGCCGGAGACGTTGAAGGCGAACGTCCTTGCGGTGCAGGCCTGGATCGCGACCGCCTTCGCGTTCTTCGTCCTGCTGACCTCCAATCCCTTCGCGCGGCTCGTGCCGGCACCGGGCGAGGGCAGGGACCTCAACCCCGTGCTGCAGGATATCGGGCTCGCGATCCACCCGCCCTTGCTCTATCTCGGCTATGTCGGCTTTTCCGTATGCTTCTCCTTCGCGGTCGCCGCGCTCATCGAGGGGCGGATCGATGCGGCCTGGGCGCGTTGGGTGCGGCCGTGGACACTTGCCGCCTGGACTTTTCTTACCGCCGGCATCGCCATGGGCTCCTATTGGGCCTATTACGAGCTGGGCTGGGGCGGCTGGTGGTTCTGGGACCCGGTCGAAAACGCCTCCTTCATGCCTTGGCTCGCCGGAACGGCACTTCTGCACTCGGCCCTGGTCATGGAAAAGCGCGAAGCGCTAAAGATATGGACCGTGCTGCTGGCGATCATGACCTTCTCGCTGTCGCTGCTCGGCACGTTCCTGGTGCGCTCCGGCGTGCTGACATCCGTCCATGCCTTCGCCACCGACCCGACCCGCGGCGTCTTCATTCTCGCCATCCTGGTCGTCTTCATCGGCGGTGCGTTCTCGCTCTTTGCCTTCCGTGCCTCCCATCTCAAGGCCGGGGGAATATTCGCACCGGTTTCGCGTGAGGGTGCGCTCGTCGTGAACAACCTGATCCTGACGACGGCCACGGCGACGGTGCTGACCGGCACGCTGTATCCGCTGGTACTCGAAGCGCTGACCGGCGACAAAATTTCGGTCGGCGCGCCGTTCTTCAACATGACGTTCGGCCTGCTGATGCTGCCGCTCATCGCCGTCGTTCCCTTCGGCCCGCTGCTTGCCTGGAAGCGCGGCGACCTTGCCGGTGCGGCGCAGCGTCTGTTTGCGGCTGCCGCGCTCGGCCTGCTCGCCGCGGCGATCTGTTATTACGCGGTAAACGGTGGCCCGGTCCTGGCTCCTTTCGGCCTCGGCCTCGGCGTCTACCTGATTCTGGGAGCGCTCACCGATCTGGTTCTGCGCTCCGGGCTCGGCAAGGTGGCGGCGGGCGTCGCCTGGAGACGGCTTTCGGGCCTGCCGCGTTCGGCTTTCGGCACGGCGCTCGCCCATATCGGGCTCGGAATCACCCTGATCGGGATCGTCACGGTCACGGCTTTCGAAACGGAAACGGTCGTCGAGATGAAACCGGGGGCGGTGGTCGATGTCGGGCGTTACAGCCTGCGTTTCGACGGCATGCGTGAAGGGCGCGGGCCGAACTATACCGAGGATGCCGGCCATTTCACCGTCAGTCGAGGCGGCGTCGAGGTTACCGAGATCTGGTCGTCGAAACGGCTCTATTCGGCGCGGCGCATGCCGACGACCGAGGCCGGAATCCGGACCTTCGGCCTGAGCCAGCTCTATGTATCCTTGGGCGACGACATGGCGGACGGCGGCATCGTCGTCCGCATCTGGTGGAAACCGCTGATCCTATGCATCTGGGGCGGCGCGCTCGTGATGATGGCCGGCGGCGTCGTTTCGCTCAGCGACCGGCGCCTTCGCGTCGGCGCGCCGGCGCGTGCCAGAAAGGCCCTCGCCCTGGATCACGATGATTTCAGGTCGGATCGACCAAAAATCATCAACGTGATCGATTCTAAAGGTTAGAGCGGGATGCGGGCGGAAAACCGTGCACACTTTTCCTTATCCCGCTCTGGGAGCTGCCAAATGATCCGGCTGCTGATCGCCCTCTTCCTTTTGCTGGCGTCCGTTGCCCCGGGCTTCGCCGTCAATCCTGACGAGGTGCTTGCGGATCCGGCGCTCGAAGCGCGTGCCCGGGCGATCTCCGCCCAGCTCCGCTGCATGGTCTGCCAGAACCAGTCGATCGACGATTCGAACGCTGAACTCGCCAAGGATCTGCGGCTGCTCGTACGCGAGCGCCTGAAGAACGGCGATTCCGACGAAGCCGTGATTTCCTACGTCGTCTCACGCTACGGCGAATTCGTGCTCCTGAACCCTCGCCTCGAGGCCAAGACGCTCGTGCTGTGGGGCATGCCTGCCATTCTGCTCGTGGCCGGCATCATCACCCTCGTCGTGGCCGCAAGACGCCGCGGCGCAAGAGTTCCGGGCGCACCGCTTTCCGACGAGGAAAAGGAAAGGCTGGACAGGCTCCTGCGGCCCTGATCTCAAGCAGGAGGCGCCGGCGCGATTTGGGCGCATCCGTCCGCGCCTTGCAGCTCCACCGCAACATTACCAAAAATTCATCTGCCGGACAGAACTCAGTAAGGTCCCGTCCGTTACATCTGACGGCACAGGCTGTTTCCTCCAGTCACAGCCAGACGAGCGGGTTTCCGACGGTGAGGCCGTTGGATCCGACTCGGGGAAAAGGTTTCGAAGCAGCCTGCCTTGCAGGCGGGCTTCATGAAAGAGAGAAGGCAAAACGAATGTCTACGATCAAAGCTCCACGTCCCTCCTTGAAGACTGTGCTGAAGACCACGACGGTAGCCGGTCTCGCAGCCGTGCTGCTGACGACCGGCCTGCCGGCCGAAGTCGCGCAGTCCTTCGCCGAAGCCGTGAGGGTGCAGGCCCCGGCTGTGCCGAGTTTCGCCAATGTGGTCGACGCCGTTTCGCCGGCGGTCGTCTCCGTCCGCGTGCAGGCACGTGAACGCGTCAGCGACGATGAAAGCAACTTCACCTTCGATTTCGGCGGCCGCGGGTTCGAGGACCTGCCGGAAGACCATCCGCTGCGGCGTTTCTTCCGCGAATTCGCTCCGCGTGAAAATGACCGTGCCGATCGTTGGCGCGACCGCCGCGGTCCGCGTGGCGAAGGTCGTCTCCGTCCGCGGGCGCAAGGCTCCGGCTTCTTCATCACCGAAGACGGTTACCTCGTCACCAACAACCACGTCGTCTCCGACGGCTCGGCCTTCACCGTTATCATGAACGACGGAACCGAGCTCGACGCCAAGCTCGTTGGCAAGGACAGCCGGACCGACCTTGCCGTGCTCAAGGTCGATGACAAGCGCAAGTTCACCTATGTCAGCTTCGCGGACGACGAGAAGGTGCGCGTCGGCGACTGGGTGGTCGCTGTCGGCAATCCCTTCGGCCTCGGCGGCACGGTCACTGCCGGCATCATCTCCGCTCGGGGCCGCGATATCGGCTCCGGTCCCTATGACGATTATCTGCAGGTCGACGCAGCGGTGAACCGCGGCAATTCCGGTGGTCCGACCTTCAATCTTTCCGGCGAGGTGGTCGGTATCAACACGGCCATCTTTTCGCCCTCCGGCGGCAATGTCGGTATCGCCTTTGCAATCCCCGCCTCGGTCGCGAAGGATGTCGTGGACTCCCTCATCAAGGACGGCACGGTGTCGCGCGGCTGGCTTGGTGTCCAGATCCAGCCGGTGACGAAGGATATCGCCGAGTCGCTCGGCCTTTCCGAAGCGAACGGCGCCCTCGTCGTCGAGCCTCAGGCGGGCTCGCCGGGTGAAAAGGCCGGGATCAAGAACGGCGACGTCGTGACGGCACTCAACGGCGAGCCGGTCAAGGATCCGCGGGACCTCGCACGTCGCGTTGCGGCCCTGCGCCCCGGCTCCACTGCAGAGGTTACCCTGTGGCGCAGCGGCAAATCCGAAACGGTCAACCTCGAGATCGGCACGCTGCCGAGCGATGCCAAGGAACCCGCACCGGCGACCGGTGAAGCGCAGCCCGACGAAGGGCAGGCAGGCGAGGAGGCGCTGGCCGACCTCGGCCTGACGGTGACCCCGTCGGAGGACGGCAAGGGCGTCACGATCGCCTCCGTCGATCCGGATTCGGACGCCGGCGATCGCGGCCTGAAGGAAGGCGAGAAGATCGTCTCCGTCAACAATCAGGAAGTGAAATCGGCAGACGACGTTCTCAAGGTGATCAACAACGCCAAGAAGGACGGGCGCAGCAAGGCTCTGTTCCAGATCGAAGCACAGGAAGGCAGCCGCTTCGTCGCACTGCCCATCACTCAGGGCTGAGATGCCACGGACGGACTGAGTGCCGTTCCATGAGGGGGCGCCGCGACATAAAGCCATGTCGCGGCGCTTTCCTGTTTCTGGCCGGGTCGCGTGCCCGGTACGCACAGCGAACCGAATCCGGTTGAGACGAACAGAGGTCCGGGACTATGGTCACCCGCATGAAGATTCTGATTGTTGAAGACGATCTCGAGGCAGCCGCCTATCTTGCCAAGGCCTTCCGCGAGGCAGGCATTGTCTGCGACCACGCGAGTGACGGCGAGAGCGGTTTATTCATGGCGAGCGAGAACGCCTATGACGTGCTTGTCGTCGACCGCATGCTTCCCCGCCGCGACGGCCTGTCGCTGATTACGGAACTGAGGCGCAAGGACATCCACACGCCGGTGCTCATTCTCTCGGCACTCGGCCAGGTGGACGACCGCGTCACCGGCCTGCGCGCCGGCGGTGACGATTACCTGCCGAAGCCCTACGCCTTCAGCGAGCTTCTCGCCCGCGTCGAGGTACTCGGCCGGCGTAAGGGCGCACCCGAGCAGGACATGGTCTATCGCGTCGGCGATCTCGAACTCGATCGTTTGTCCCATTCCGTCCGGCGGCAGGGCAAGGAGATCCCCTTGCAGCCGCGCGAATTCCGGCTGCTCGAATATCTCATGAAGAATGCCGGACAGGTGGTGACGAGAACCATGTTGCTCGAAAACGTGTGGGACTATCATTTCGATCCCCAGACCAATGTGATCGACGTGCATGTCTCGCGCTTGCGTTCGAAGATCGAGAAGGATTTCGATCCGCCGTTGCTGAGGACGATCCGTGGCGCCGGATACATGATCAAGGACGACCGGACCACGGACGCATGAGCAGGATCAGCGTGCTGTTCAGGACGACTGCAGTCCGGCTCTCTGCGCTCTATCTGGTCCTGTTCTCCCTTTGCGCCGCCTTCCTCGTCTTCTACGTGACCGGCATGTCGGAGCGTCTCCTGCAGCAGCAGACGCGCGACTCGATCGCCGCCGAGGTAACCCAGATTGCGGATGTCTACGACCGCGCCGGGATCAACGGGCTGCTTCGCTCGCTGGAGCGTCGGGCGCGTCAGCCGGGTGCAAATCTCTATGTCATTGCGGGGCCGAACGGAGAAATCCTCGCCGGCAATGTGGCTGCGCTCCAACCTGGGCTCCTCGACGACGAGGGCTGGAAGTCGGAGCCGTTCCGCTACCGGCGCTTCACCGACGAGAGCCGTGCCGAAAGGCACGTCGCCCTTGCCCAGGTCCTGGTGCTCGACAACGGGCTGAGGATACTGGTCGGCCGCGACCTGCAGGAACCCGAGAAGTTCCGCGTGCTTGTCCGTCAGGCACTGATGGTCGCGCTCGGCATCATGGGGCTCGGGGCGCTGGTCATCTGGTTCGGCATCGGCCGCAATGCCCTGCGCCGCATCGACCGCATGTCGGAGGCGAGCACGAAGATCATGGCCGGGGACCTCTCGCAACGCTTGCCCACGAGCGGTTCCGGCGACGAGTTCGACCGTCTCTCGGAATCCCTGAACGCGATGCTCGAGCGCATCGAGAAGCTGAACGAAGGACTGAAACAGGTCTCGGACAACATAGCGCACGACCTCAAGACACCGCTGACGCGCTTGCGCAACAAGGCAGAGGCGGCGCTCGCCGATACCGAGGGGAGCAACCAGAGCGGCGCGCTCGAACAGATCATCGCCGAGTCCGATCAGTTGATTCGTACGTTCAACGCCCTTCTGATGATTTCCCGCGTCGAAGCCGGCTCCGCCGTCGCCGAGATGAGCGAAGTCGACCTGGCGCGGATCGTGGCGGATTGCGTCGAGCTCTACGAGCCGCTGGCGGAAGACAAGGAAATGCGCATCGAAGCGGAGGCGGCGCCGGGGGTGGCGATCTCCGGCAACCGCGAACTGATCAGCCAGGCGCTGGGCAACCTGATCGACAATGCGATCAAATATGCGGAAGGTGCCGAAAATCCGCTGATACGGGTTGAAATGATGAGGAGCGATCGTCACGTCGTGTTGACCGTTGCCGACCACGGGCCCGGCATTCCGGAGAATATGCGCGGAGAGGTCGTCAAGCGTTTCGTTCGCCTCGACGAAAGCCGGTCGAAGCCGGGGACGGGCCTCGGCCTCTCGCTCGTCGACGCCGTCATGGAGATGCACCGCGGCTCGCTGGAACTGTCGGCGACGGAGGAGGACGGTCGGGGCCTGGCTGTTCGCATGGTTTTCCCGGCGGTTGCGACCTGATAAACCCATGACGGGAACCGAAGGGGGGATGTGCATGGCGGAAGCGATCGAGCGGTCTTTGTCCGATATCGATGTGGTGGCGATTCGCCCGGCGAGCCAGGCGGACGCCAAGGCCGCCCTTTCGGTTCTCAAGGATGCGGCGAAAGGCAGCGACCACATTGCGAAGCTCATTGCCTCGGACGCGCCGCTCAAGGATTTTCTCGTTGCAGCCTTCGCGCTCTCGCCATTCTTGCGGGATACGGCGCGTAGCCACCCGGCGATCCTCGAAGCATTGCTGTCCGAGACGCTGCCGGCGTTTTTGAAGCGCAGGATCGAGGCCGCAAGGGTGGCCTGGCGGGGCGATGCAGCCGGGGCGGCGCTGCCGGATGCGGAGATCATGACGCGATTGAGGCGGGCGAAGCGCGAGGTCGCCTTCGCTGTCGCGCTTGCGGACCTGTCGCGGCTTTTCGGCGGCCGTGAGACGACGGGGTGGCTCAGCGATTTTGCAGAGGCGGCCGTTTCGGCGGCGATCGATCATCTGCTGCTCGGCGCGCATGAAAGCGGCAAGTTCGTGTTGAAGGACAGTTCCGCGCCGTCCACCGCCTCCGGCGTCGTCGTGCTTGGAATGGGCAAGCTTGGTGCCGGCGAGCTCAACTATTCTTCCGATATCGATCTTGTCGTCTTCTACGATCCGCAGTCGAGCATCATCACCAATCGCGACGATGCTCCGGAAACCTTCGCCCGGCTGTTGCGGCGCTTGATTCGCATCCTGCAGGAGAGAACCGGCGACGGCTATGTCTTCCGCACGGATCTGCGGCTTAGGCCAGACCCGGGCTCGACGCCACTTGCCATCCCGGTCGAGGCGGCAATGCTCTATTACGAGAGCAGGGGACAGAACTGGGAACGGGCCGCCTTCATCAAGGCGCGGCCGATCGCGGGCGATCTGGAGGCGGGCGAACGCTTCCTCAAGGAACTGACGCCCTTCGTCTTCCGCAAGTACCTCGACTATGCGGCAATTGCCGACATTCACTCGATCAAGCGGCAGATCCATGCCCACAAGGGGCACGGAGAAATCGCCGTGAAGGGACACAACATCAAGCTCGGGCGCGGCGGCATTCGGGAGATCGAGTTCTTCGTCCAGACGCAGCAGCTGATCGCAGGCGGCCGCACGCCCGCGCTGCGGCTGCGTCAAACGGAAACGATGCTGCGGATGCTCGCCGAGAGCGGCTGGATCGACGGGGCGACGGCCGAGGAACTTATCGAGGCCTATTGGTTCCTGCGCGACGTCGAGCACCGCATCCAGATGGTGCATGACGAGCAGACCCACCTTCTTCCGGAGACCGAGCCGGAACTCAGGCGGATCGCCTATATGCTCGGCTTCGAGGATACGGCTTCCTTCTCGAATGCGCTGTCGCGCGTGCTGCGCACGGTCGAGCGGCGCTATGCGCAGCTTTTCGAGCAGGAGGCGAAGCTATCCACCGAGACCGGAAACCTGGTCTTCACCGGTCAGCAGGACGATCCGGATACGCTCGAAACGTTGAAGAAGCTCGGTTTCCAACGGCCATCCGACATAGCGAACATCATCCGCACCTGGCACTACGGGCGCTATCGGGCAACGCAGTCGGTCGAGGCGCGCGAGCGGCTGACGGAACTGACGCCGGAGCTCCTGCGCGTCTTCGGCGAAAGCAGGCGGGCCGACGAAGCGTTTCTGCGTTTCGACCACTTCCTCTCCGGTCTGCCGGCGGGGATCCAGCTCTTCTCGCTGCTCGGCAACAATCCCGGCCTCCTGTCGCTGATCGTCAATATCATGTCGTCGGCACCGCGCCTGGCGGACATCATTGCCGCCAAACCGCATGTCTTCGACGGCATGCTGGAGCCGGGGCTGCTTGCGGAGCTGCCGACCAGGGATTATCTGGCGCCGCGCATCGCGACTTTCGTCGGCGGAGGCCGGCACTACGAGGAGGTGCTGGACCGCTTGCGCATCATCGCCGCCGAGCAGCGCTTCCTGATCGGCATCCGGCTGCTCACGGGCGCGATCACCGGCCTTCAGGCGGGACGCGCTCTCACCGACCTTGCCGATCTGATCATTGCCGCCGCGCTCGATGCGGTCCTGGAGGAGGTCCGGTCGGCGCATGGACGTTTCCCCGGGGGGCGGGTCGCAATCGTCGGAATGGGCAAGCTTGGCAGCCACGAATTGACCGCCGGCTCCGATATCGACCTCATCCTGCTCTACGACTACGACGACGAAGTGCTCGAGTCCGACGGCGCCAAGCCGCTCGATCCAGTACGCTATTTTACGCGGGTCACGCAGCGGCTGATCGCCGCGCTGTCGGCGCCGACCGCCGAGGGCATCCTCTACGACGTGGACATGCGGCTGCGACCCTCCGGCAACAAGGGGCCGGTTGCCACCCGCATAACCGCCTTCGCCAAGTACCAGCGAACGGAAGCCTGGACCTGGGAGCATCTGGCGCTGACGCGGGCGCGCTGCATCTGCGGCGATGAGAGCCTCGTCGGCGAAGCGGAGGCGATCTTTGCCGAGATTCTCACTGAAAAGCGCGACATCGCGAAGATCCGCAAGGACGTCGAGGAGATGCGCGGCCTGATCGACAAGGAGAAACCGCCGAAGGACATATGGGATTTCAAACTCATTCCCGGCGGGTTGGTCGATATCGAGTTCATCGCCCAGTACCTCGCCCTGGTCGCACCGGCGAGGGGAGTAACGTCCCCTCCTGCCGGTACGCATACGCTCGAGGCGCTGAAGGCGCTCGGTGCCGGGATGATGAATGCGAACGATCTCGATACGGCCGCCGAAGCGCTCGTGCTCTTCACCGAGCTGTCGCAGCTCGTGCGCCTTTGCATCGATGGCGACTTCGACCCCAAGGAAGCGCCGGCCGGTCTTGTGGATCTCGTCTGCCGTGCCGGAGACTATCCGGATCTGACGCATCTCGAAGCCGACATTCGCCGTCTCTCGAAGGCCGTGCGCCGGATCTTCCAGGGGGTTGTTGCTGCAGCGTAAGCGGGCGTGGTCAGCCGCGGTCGGGAATCCTGACCGATATGATGGTGCCGACATTCTCTGCCGAATGGATCTTCATTGTCCCGCCGTGAAGCCGCGTCAGCGAGCGGGATATGGCGAGCCCGAGCCCGGAGCCGCCCTTGCTCTTGGCATATTGGCTCTGCACCTGCTCGAAGGGCTGGCCGATCTTCTGCAATGCGCCCTTGGGAATGCCGATGCCGGAATCGGCGATCGTCAGCGTGACGGCGCCCCTCACCTTGCGGGCCCGCAAGGAGATGCGCCCGCCTTCATTGGTGAACTTGACTGCATTGGAGAGGAGGTTGAGCAGGACCTGCTTCATCGCCCGGCGGTCGGCGAACATCGTCAGGCCGGAGGATATCTGCTGGACCACGCGGATGTTCTTTCGCTCTGCGGGAATCGTCGTGAAACGAAGGGTCTCCTCGATGAGTGGCGCGAGATCGATCCGCTCGCGCGTGATGCGCATATGGCCGGCCTCGATCTTCGACATGTCGAGTATGTCGTTGATGACGTTGAGCAGATGCTTGCCGCTCTCGAAAATGTCGCGCGAATACTCGTGGTATTTCTCCGAGCCGAGGGGGCCGAACATCTGGTCCTGCAGGATTTCCGAGAAGCCGAGAATGGCGTTCAGCGGCGTGCGCAGCTCGTGCGACATGTTGGCGAGGAATTCGGACTTTGCCCGGTTCGCGGCCTCGGCGCGCTCTTTCTCCGCCTGATAGTTCGCATTGGCGATGGAAAGTTCGGCCTTCTGCTGCTCAAGCGTTACGCGGGAGGCGGAGAGATCGCCGATGGTCGCCATCAGCCGCCGCTCGGATTCGCGCAGGCGAACTTGATGCCGCTTGAGGAGCGTGATGTCCGTACCCACCGAGACGAGCCCGCCGTCGCGCGTGCGGCGCTCATTGATCTGCAGCCAGCGTTCGTCGGCAAGCTGAACCTCGCTCGTCTGCGAGTGGTTGCTCCGGTCCGGATCGGCGATGCGCCGTTCGACGACGGGCCTTGCCGCCGCAGCATGGACGATCGTGCGTTCGGTGCCCGGCACCAGCACGTGGTCGGGCAACTGCCAGGCTTGCTGGTAATGGGTGTTGCACATCACCAGGCGATCGTGCTTGTCCCAGAGCACGAAGGCCTCCGAGGTGCACTCGATCGCGTCCGCCAGGCGCTGATCGGCCTCGGCGTAACGCTGCGCAAGCCTGTGCTGCTCGGTCACGTCCATCGCAATGCCGATCAGATGCGTCCGGCCCGACACGGTGCGGATCACCTGGGCACGCGCTCGAAGCCATACATAGTGGCCATCCGCATGGCGCATCCGGAACACCTGATCGATCTGGCGCTCGTTGCCTTTCGCGATTGCCCGAGCGACCCGGTATATGCCCCGGTCCTCGACATGCATGAGACGGGCGGCATCGCCGAACGACAGTACGCTCGCGTCGCCCTGCATGCCGAGCATCTCGTACATCGAGCGGGACCAGAAGAGGCGCCGGTTGTCGAGATCGAAATCCCAGAGGCCGCAGCGTCCGCGGGAGAGCGCCGTTTCGACGCGCAGGTTCGATTCGGCAAAGACCGCATCGGCATCGCGGGTGCGCTTTGCCTCGATGTAATAGGCATAGAGGACGACCATCAGGATCGCCGAAACACCGGCAAACAGCGTGACGTTGAGCGAAATTTCGTCGCGCCATGCCGCTTCGAATCTGGCGATCGACGTTGCCGCCAGAACGGCGCCGCCGGAATCCGGCAATTGTCGGAGCGCGATGAAATGCTCGGTGCCGTCGATCGACGCTCTTACGACGCTGGCACCCTCGCCGTAATATTGCAGCGTCGCGACCTCGGGAGCGATTGCGGAGAGCGTGCGTCCGATGAGATGGACGCCATCCTGCGTGCCGGCAAAGACGCGGCCGTCTCTGCGGACCGTCAGCAGGAAAATTCCGGCGTCCAGGATTTCCGCAGGCAGAAATTCGGTGAGCCGCCGTTCGACTTCCCAGCGGCGGCCCTCGGCGAAGAGTTCCGATCCGCCGGTCTGGAAAACACCGGCTGCTGCTGCGGCCGCGAGGCTGACCGTCCGGCGGGAGGAGGCCTCCATGCGGGCATGCTCGTCCATGATGCCCGACATGCGTGAGATCGCCACGATGAGAAGAAAAGCGATGATGAGGACCGGGATGGACCGCTTGAGCATCGGCTCGGCCATTGCGAGCTTCTGCGACGCCGGTTCGGCAAAGATCTTTGCCTGCTCGATGAACTCCCGTTCGAGGCCCGAAAAGCCCGGAAACTTGAGTCGCAACCGCCCTTCGGCTGCGCTTCCCCGTCGCGCGTCCGCCATCTTATCCAATTTGTCGTCCTCGAAAAGCGTTCCGCACTCGACAATGCCGCAAGGAACGCTTGATTCTTCTCAGTCCGAAACGTCGATCCCATCTTCAGCGGTTTCCCGGAAGCGGGCGTTCCAGTGATTCGGCGCGCCGCTCGCCCGAATCTGACTCAATGAATCACAGGGCGATTCGCCTTGTCCAGAGGCAATGGTAAAGATTTGTTAACCATATTTCATCGTTGGGAAATGATAGCCGGATTGCCGGGAGTTTATGGCGGCTGCTGCGAGATGGATTGATGCGTTGAAGTTCTGCCTCTCCTCATCCCTGTGACGAGCACAGGGATGAGGAGATCAACAAGCCGGGGACCGATGCTCGTTCAGTGCTCGTCTTTGAGCATGCGGTCAACGATGTCGCTGACATCGGCGGAAAGGTTGGAGGCACGCGCGATTTCCTCGAGCGCGCTGCGGGCGTGGCCGGCCCGGATTTTTTCGAGCGACCGCCATGAGCGCATCGACGTCAGAATACGCGCGGCAAGCTGAGGGTTGCGCGTATCGATGTCCAGGATCTGTCGGGCAAGGAAACGATAGCCTTCGCCGTCGATGCGGTTGAAGCCGGTGGCGTTCGCGAAGGCGAATGTGCCGACCAGTGAGCGAACGCGGTTCGGATTGCTGGCATTGAAGAGCGGATCCGACATCAGCGCCCGAACGCGGTCGAGCGTCGATGCTCCGGGGATCGTCGCCTGAATGGCGAACCACTTGTCGATGACGAGCGCGTTGTCGGCAAAGCGCTTCTTGAACACGGCCAGTGCGTCCGCCGTCTCCCGGGCATCCGGAAACCGGTGTGCAAGAAGCGTCAGCGCCTGGCTGAGATCGGTCATGTTGTTGGCGGAGCTAAACGCATCAGCCGCTTTGTCCGGGCTCCCGTCGGCATAGACGAGATAGGAGAGCCCGGAATTGCGCAGCGCCCGCCGTCCGGCACTGTCGGCGTCGGGCCGGAACGGGCCGGACAGCGACATCTCGTTTACCAGTCGCGCAAAGGTATCTTTGCCGGCCGTGGCGATGGCGGCCAGAATAGCCTGGCGGCCGGCGTAAATGGCATCCGGGTCGTTATTGCTGCCGATTTCGCGGCCTATGTCGGTTTCGCTCGGCAGGGACATCACTTGCGATCGGAACGCCGGCTCCAGTCGGTCGTCGCCGGCTGCGGCAAGCAGGGCATCGACGAGCGCATCGTCACAGTCAATCGGCTGGCCGGTACGCGCTTCCGCTGCCGCCTTGACGAGATTGTCGAGGGCCATCGCGTTCAGCGCCTGCCAGCGTGCGAAGAGGTCGGTCTCGTGGCGCGCGATCAGCGCACGATGCTCGGCGCTTTGCGTCAGGTGCAGATTGACGGGCGCGGAGAAGCCGCGGTTGAAGGAGGGGACCGGCTCGGATGGGATGCCGGAAAAGGTGACCGTCTGTTTGCGCTCGGTCAGGTGCAGTACGTCGCCGGTGATCTCGGCGCCGGAGACGGCCGAGGGCCTTGCCTCGCTTCCGTCCGGAAGCAGCAATCCGAAGCGGAGCGGGATATGCATCGGTGCCTTGCTGCTCTGCCCGGGCGTCGGCGGAACGGTCTGCTCCAGCGACAGCGTGTATGTCTGCCTGGCGGCGTCATAGGTGCCGGTAGCGGTGACGAGCGGCGTTCCGGCCTGATGGTACCAGAGCGAGAACTGCTTGAGGTCTCGGCCGCTCGCAGCCTCGAAGCAGGCGATGAAATCCTCGATCGTCACCGCCTGGCCGTCGTGACGCTCGAAGTAGAGGTCCATTCCCTTCTTGAAGAGGTCGCGGCCGAGGATCGTCGCGATCATCCGCGTGACCTCGGACCCCTTCTCGTAAACCGTCGTCGTGTAGAAATTGTTGATTTCGCGGTATTGCGTCGGGCGCACCGGATGGGCGAGGGGGCCGGCATCCTCGGGGAACTGCTCGGATTTCAAGTGCCGCACTTCGGCGATCCGCTTCACGGCGCGAGAACGCATGTCGGCGGAAAACTCGTGGTCGCGATAGACGGTCAGGCCTTCCTTCAGGCAGAGCTGAAACCAGTCGCGGCAGGTGATGCGGTTGCCGGTCCAGTTGTGAAAATATTCGTGGGCGATGATCGCTTCGATATTGGCATAGTCCGCATCGGTCGCTGTCTCCGGATCGGCGAGCACGTATTTGTCGTTGAAGATGTTGAGCCCCTTGTTCTCCATGGCGCCCATGTTGAAATCTGAAACGGCAACGATCATGAAGATGTCGAGATCGTATTCGCGCCCGAAGACCTCCTCATCCCATTTCATCGACCGCTTCAGCGCATCCATGGCGTAGGCGGCGCGCGGCTCCTTGCCGTGCTCGACATAGATTTTGAGGGCGACGTCGCGGCCGGAAGCGGTGGTGAAGGCGTCCTCGACGACGCCCAGATCGCCGGCAACGAGCGCGAACAGATAGCTCGGCTTCGGATGCGGATCGAACCAGGAGGCGAAGTGACGGCCGTCACCCATGTCGGCGCCGCCGAGATAGTTGCCGTTCGAAAGCAGCAGCGGTGCAGAAGCCTTGTCCGCGATGATGTTGACGGTATAGACCGCCAGCACGTCGGGACGATCCGGGAAGTAGGTGATGCGGCGGAAGCCTTCGGCTTCGCACTGGGTACAATAGACGTCGCTCGTGCGGTAGAGGCCCATCAGCTTGGTGTTCGTCTCAGGCGACAAGGCCGTCGTGACGGTGATCTCGAAGGGCGCCGCTTCCGGCAGGCCGCGAATGGTGAGCGTGTCGTCCGTCGCTTCATAGAGCGTGCCGGGGACCGCTACCTGGTCGAGCAGCAGGCCGGTCATCGTGAGCTCGTCGCCGTCGAGAACGAGCGGTGCAGAGGGGCTGACGCCTTCGCGGCGATGGAAGATCATGCGCGCCTCGACCTTCGTTTCCCTCGGGTCGAGTTCGAAAGTCAGGTCCACCCTCTCGAGTACGAAATCGGTCGGCCGGTAGTTTTCCAGATGAACGATCTGGCCAGTGTTTGTCCGCATGGTCAGTCCTGCTTGCGCTTGCTCTTTTGATTTGTAGAGGGCGCTCGTGATGGTGAAAAGCCAAGATCCGAGATTTACGCACGAATGTGGTGCCGGCGACGGTAAATCCGGCAGCAAAAACGCAGGGCCCGTCCCGCCTCTTATTGACCGAAGATTTATCGGAGCGGCACTAACAAGAACTAAATCCGCGACGATTTTTTCGGGCTTGCTAAATAAACTACAGGCGCATTTTTCTCCGGCAGCAAGCTTTGCACATGCAGGCGAAATCATCACGAAAAAACCAGGTCCATCACGAAATTTGATCCAACATGCTGCGCAAGCACGGGTAAGGTGGCGTGGTCCTTTCGCGGCCTTGCCGCCGCGTCCTCCCGTTTTTGTTGGCCTTCCGATCGGTTCGCCGATGTCAGTTTGAAAAGTTGTGTTTCATGGATGCGGACGATGCGAGCCCGATGAAGGGGATTGTGCTCAAGGTGCTCTCCGTCGTCGTCTTCGTGTGCATGTCGACCTGTATCAAGGCTGCGGGCGACGACATCCCCACCGGCCAGATCACCTTCTATCGCTCGGCTTTTGCGATGGTGCCGATCCTTGGATTTCTGGCATGCCGCGGCGCATTGCGGGACGCTTTCAGGACCACTGATATCACCGGACACCTGGTGCGCGGCTTTGTCGGCATTCTCGCCATGAGTTGCGGCTTTTACGGTCTCGTCCATCTGCCGCTGCCGGAGGCGATTGCGATCGGCTATGCCATGCCGCTGCTGGCCGTGGCTTTCGCGGCGATTTTTCTGGGCGAGATCGTGCGGCTCTATCGCTGGTCTGCGGTGTTTGTCGGGCTCGCCGGTGTGTTTATCATCACTTGGCCGCGGCTTACGCTGTTCAATGAAGGGGGCTTCGGGTCGGCCGAGGCCATGGGTGCGGTCGCCGTACTGCTTTCGGCAGCGCTCGGGGCAACGGCGATGGTACTCGTGCGCAAGCTCGTGCAGAAGGAGCGCACGCACACCATCGTCCTCTACTTCTCCCTTTCGGCCGCGGTGTTCTCGCTCGCGACACTGCCTTTCGGTTGGTCCGAGCTTTCCTGGCAGGCCTTCGTTCTCCTGACGATCGCCGGCTTTTGCGGCGGCGTCGGGCAGATCCTGCTGACGGAGAGCTATCGCCACGCGGATATGTCGACGATCGCTCCCTTCGAGTACACGTCGATCGTGCTCGGCATCGTCATCGGCTACTTCCTCTTCGGCGACGTGCCGACCGCGACCATGCTCGCCGGAACGGCGATCGTCGTAGGCGCGGGCATCTTCATCATCTACCGGGAGCATCGGCTGGGACTGGAACGCAAGGGCGCGCGCAAGCACGTGACGCCGCAGGGATAAAGGGATGTGCTACTCGGCGCGTTGCTCCCAGGCAGGAACGGTATCGTCCTCGATGAGTTCGCCTGCGTCCTGCTGCGCGAGCGGACCGGTGACGTCAGGACCGGGGGTCGGCAGTACCGTGGTCGCCTGAAAATCGGTCTTCGCCACGAGGCCGTCATGCTGCTCGCGCTGAAGGATCCGCCATGCGGCATAGCCGCTGTAGAGCGCGAAATACACGGCAAGCGCGATGAACAGTGCGACGGGGCCAAACCGGTCCATGACCGGACCGACCATCAGCGGACCGGAGATCGTGCCGAGGCCGTAGGTGATCATCAGGCCGGATGAAATCTCCACATATTCGTCGGGGCGGGCAAGGTCGTTGGCATGCGCGACGTTCAGGGCATAGATCGGGAAGAGGACCGTGCCGATGCAGGCGGCGAGTGCATAGAGAACCGGGGGACTGCTCGCAATCGAGACGGACATGGCAAGGCACGACACGACGCCGGCGATGCCGCAGGCAACCATGACGATGCGCCGGTCCATCCGGTCCGAGGCACGGCCGATCGGGACCTGCGAGATCGCGCTGCCGGCCAGAAGCGACGCGAGCAGTGTCGCTCCCTCGCCGGTCGAAAGGCCGATCTTCTGGGTGAAGACGCCGCCGAGATTGAGCCATGCGCCCGAGAGCGCACCGGCGAGAAAGCCGCCGACGACCGCGACCGGCGAGCGGCGATAGAGTGCGGGGATATCGAAATTTGCCCGTGCCGGGGGTGCAGGCATCGGTGAGGAGGAGAGGGCGGTCGGCAGCAGGGCGAGCGAGAACAGGACGCCGCACAGGATGAACAGAGAGGTATTGCTCGGATCACCGAGCGGCACCAGGTACTGTCCGCCGATCGTGCCGACCATCGTGGTTATGAGATAGAGCGAGAAGAGCAGGCCGCGATTTTCGTTCGTCACGCGCTCGTTCAGCCAGCTCTCGATGACGAGATAGCTTCCGGCAATCGCAAAGCCCGACACGGCACGGAAGCCGATCCAGGCACGCCAATCGACGACGAGCCCGCACATCAGGATCGCGATGGACAGGAGCGTTATCAGGGCGGTGAAGACGCGGACATGGCCGACGCGCAGGACGAATTTAGGCGTGACGATGCAGGAAAGGGTGAACCCCAGCGTGTAGCCGGTCGCGAAGATCGAGATGGTGAGGGTCGACCAGCTTTCCGCCACGGAGCGTACCGGGATGACATAGCTCTGCAGCCCGAATGCGACCATCATCAGGAAGGTCGAGAGCATCAGGCTGAAAACGGAAGCGAAATTCGCCAGCATCGGCGCTCCTGGTGAGGGGATAAGGAGCGGCTTCGTTTCGGCTTCGGCCGATGAACTTCGTCACTCCGTCAAAACGGAATCGAGAGTGGCTGTAACGAAGTTCCGGGGCGCTGTCGATTGCGACAGGGAATGGTGAAATGACGCAGCGGGAAAGGCTGATGCGGGATGAGGAAAAATGTGTGCGGTTTTCCGCCCGCATCCCGCGTTCAACCAATTGGAACCGATCACATTGGTTCAGGTCGATCCGACCTGGAACCACGTGATCTAACTCGGCAGCAACCGGCTCGCCGCGCCGTCATGGACGCGCCGTCCGTCGCTGGCGATGCTCAGGCGGCTATACTCGCGAGACGCGCGGACGGCGGTGCGAATGTCGGAGATCGTGTCGACGAGAGCGCGAATGCTGTCGAGCGGCTTGGACATGATCGTTCCCTCCTGCAGTCGTTCCGACGCGGGGCGTTCAGCGCTGGATGAATTCGGCGAAGATCTGAGCCGGGCGGGTCGTCCGCGCGAGGCCGATTGCGGTCAGCTGCTCGTTGGCAGCCGAACCGAAGCTGTTGAACGGCGTGCGCGAGGAAGCACCGGCGTAGCGGAGCGTCTCGAAGCTGCTGTGAATCGGGCGATAGCGGGCAGTCATGGTTCAGTTCCTTATCCATTCCTCCCGTTGCCTTATATTGCGGTGCAGCATTGATTTTGCAATGCGTTAAAACGCCGCTCAGACATGCGCAAATCGCATGGCTTTTTTCACACCTTGTTCATGAATCCAGCAGTGGTATCAGCCGAGGCGCGACTTGAACGCCAGCAGGTCCAGCCAGGCGAAGCGTTTGTTGATCGGCGCCGCGACAAGGTCCTGCGGATGCAAGGTGGCGAGCGTCGGAATGCTGGTGCCGCCAAAGGTGAGCTCTCGCCATTCGCCGCGCAGTTGATGGATCGTTTCGCCGCCGAAGAAGAAGCGGGCGGTGAAGTTGCCGAGTAGAAGCAACTGCTTGGGTTCGGCCAGCGCGATCTGACGCTCGATGAACGGCCGGCAGATATCCGCCTCACGGGCGCTCGGAACGCGGTTGCCGGGTGGCCGCCAGGGCACGGCGTTGGCAAGAAGGACGTCCTCGCGCGAGAGGCCGATGCCGGACAGCATGCGTTCGAGCATCTCGCCGTGCCGTCCCGCAAAGGGGCGGCCGTCGCGGTCGTCATCCGCGTAGGGCATCGGACCGATGATCATGACTCCCGAGGCAGCACTGCCTTCGGCGAAGACGAGGTTGCGGGCGCTGTTCCTGAGATTGCAGCCGGCAAAGGCCTCCATGGCCGTACGCAGCTCTCCCAGCGATCGCGCGGCATCCGCGACGAACTGCGCCTCCTTGATGGCCTGCTCGTCCGGTATCGCCACCACCGAAGGGGGTGCCGGAGGCGCGGGGCGACGCTCGCGGGCGGCGGCAGGGGGAGCAGACTGCTGCGGTTCGGCTGCGGTCGCGCCGGTTTGCGGCACGGCGCGGCTTTGTGCGCGCCTGCTTTTCATCGCCTCGAATTCAGCGAGCCGATCGACCGGCTCTTCTTCGAGGAGCCACTCGACACCCGCCTCCGCATGGAAGGCGAGAAGGGCAGCGAGTTCGGAGCGGGAGAGGTCGTTGGCCGAGATCATGGGGCGAATGTAACAGATCGGTGGGGGTGGTCCACTGCACGTTCCTTAAATCTGTAGCGGCAGGGACCGCCTTCAGGCCGCCGCTGTCCAGGCCGCAATGTCGTCGCGCTCGCCGATGAGCGCCAGGCCATGGGCGATCGACAGGAGCTCGCCGCCGCTCTCGATACGCTCTTTGCCGAAGCGGTTCTCGAAGAGACGGCGAACCGCCGGCACGAAGGACGTCCCGCCGGTCAGAAACACCTTGTCGATCCCGTCCGGCGTGGTCGCAGTCGTTGAAAGGACCTCGTCAAGCGCCTCCTCGATGCGGGCGAGGTCAGGCGCAATCCAGCCTTCGAACTCGTCCCGGCGAACGGTACGGCGTGCGCGCTCTCCCAGCGGCGCAAAGGCGAATTCGGTTTCCTCCGCCTGCGAGAGCCGCATCTTGGTGGCCGAGACCGCCTGGTAGAGCGGATAGCCTTCGTCATGCTCGATGAGCTCCACGAAGGACTCCAGCTTCTCCGGCTCCAGGCTTGCCCGCACCAGCTTTTTCAATTCAGTGAAATCTCTCAACGTCTTGAAGATCGAAAGCTGATTCCAGCGGCCGAAATTCGCGTAGTAGCTCGACGGCACCTCAAGCAGCTTGTCGAAGCTCTTGAACAGACTCCCCTTTCCGATGAGCGGCGAGACGATGTTGTCGATGATCCGGAAGTCGAAATGGTCTCCCGCGATGCCGACGCCGGAATGTCCGATCGGCGTTGCCGTCAGCCGACCGGCCTGGTTCTCGAATCGGATGATCGAGTAGTCGGTAGTGCCGCCGCCGAAGTCGGCGACGAGCACCGTCGCGTCCCGATCGAGATTGCGCGCGAAATAGAAGGCGGCCGCGACCGGCTCGTACACGTAATGGACTTCGGGAAAGCCCATGCGGGTAAGCGCGCGATTGTAGCGTTCGAGGGCCAGTTTCTCGTCCGGATTGGCGCCCGCGAAATGCACGGGACGGCCGATGACGACACGCCTGAAGGTGGCCTCCCAGTTATTTCCGGCATAGTCCCTGAGCCGCGTCAGGAAGCGCTGCATCAGATCCTCGAACTCGTAGCGTTTGCCGAAGATCAGCGTGCCCTGGAAGAGCGCACTCGCAGCAAAGGTTTTGATCGATTGAAGGAAGCGGCATTCGCCCGGATTGTCGATGAACTCGCGGATTGCCGCCTGTCCTGCTTCCACTTTCAGCGGCGAGGGACCCGCATCCTTCAGGAAAGACAGGGCCGTCCGCGTCGTGTCCGATCTTCCGGTCGGGCTTTCCACGACGATGGAGCGCGTCGATGCGCCTTCGGTCTGCGCCAGTACGGAATTGGTGGTGCCGAAGTCGAGGCCTAGGGCGGATGCCATGATCGTCTCCGTCTTGTCGGTGATGCGGCTTGCGGGGTGGGGCGGGCCTCGTCGCATGCGAGCGCTGCAAAAGCAAGCTGCCGGCCGTCCAGATCCGGCCAAATCGGTTTACGTTTACGTTCAGGTAACATAGGAAACTCATGAACTCATGCGCAAATGCAGAGACAGTCTGTCGCATCCCGGCTCGACAAGGTTTACGGCATTTGTCATGACGGGATGATTTGGCCGGGAACGGAGCCGGCAGAAGACCGGCAAAACTGGAGAGTGTAATGACCGAGCAACAAGAACTCCCCGAACGCGAGAGCATGGAATTCGACGTCGTGATCGTCGGGGCGGGACCGGCGGGGCTTGCCGCGGCGATCCGGCTGAAGCAGGTCAGTCCGGAACTCTCGGTCGTGGTGCTGGAGAAGGGCGCCGAAGTGGGCGCACATATCCTCTCCGGCGCCGTGGTCGACCCGATCGGCATCGACCGGCTCTTGCCGGGCTGGCGCGACGAACCGGACCACCCGTTCAAGACGGAAGTCACCGACGATCAGTTCCTCTTTCTCGGCCCCGCAGGCTCTGTCCGCCTTCCCAATTTCCTGATGCCGCCGCTGATGAACAATCACGGCAACTACGTGGTATCGCTGGGCAATGTCTGTCGCTGGCTCGCCACCCAGGCGGAAGCGCTCGGCGTCGAGATCTATCCGGGTTTTGCCGCAACGGAAGTGCTCTACAATGACGAGGGCGCGGTGATCGGCGTTGCCACCGGCGACATGGGCATCGAGCGGAACGGCGAGCCGGGGCCGAACTTCGCCCGCGGCATGGAGCTGCTCGGCAAGTACACCCTCATCGGCGAGGGCGTGCGTGGCTCGCTCGCCAAGCAGCTGATTGCCAAATACAAGCTCGACGCGGGCTGCGACGTGCCGAAATTCGGCATCGGCCTGAAGGAGCTCTGGGAGGTGAAACCGGAAAATCATAAGCCGGGCCTCGTGCAGCATTCCTTCGGCTGGCCGCTCGGCATGAAGACCGGCGGCGGCTCCTTCCTCTATCACCTTGAGGACAATCTGGTGGCCGTCGGTTTCGTCGTCCACCTCAACTACAAGAACCCGTATCTCTATCCGTTCGAGGAATTCCAGCGCTTCAAGACGCATCCGGCGATCCGCGGCACTTTCGAGGGTGGAAAAAGGCTCTCCTACGGCGCCCGCGCCATCACCGAAGGCGGCTACCAGTCGGTGCCGAAGCTGTCTTTCCCCGGCGGGGCGCTGATCGGCTGCTCGGCCGGCTTCGTCAACGTGCCGCGCATCAAGGGCAGCCACAATGCGGTGCTGTCCGGCATTCTCGCCGCGGAGAAGCTTGCGGCGGCGATCGCCGACGGCCGCGCCAATGACGAGCCGATCGAGATCGAGCGCGGCTGGCGCGAGAGCGCTATCGGCCAGGACCTGAAGCGGGTCCGGAACGTCAAGCCGCTGTGGTCGAAATTCGGCACCGCCGTTGGGGTGGCGCTCGGCGGTCTCGACATGTGGACCAACCAGCTCTTCGGCTTTTCCTTCTTCGGGACGCTGAAGCACGGCAAGACCGATGCGCAATCGCTCGAGCCGGCCGCCAAGCACGAGAGGATCGACTATCCGAAACCGGACGGGGTGCTGACCTTCGACCGGCTCTCCTCGGTGTTCCTGTCGAACACCAATCACGAGGAGGACCAGCCGGTGCATCTGCAGGTGAAGGACTGGGACCTGCAGAAGCGCTCGGAATACGAGGTCTATGCCGGCCCATCTTCGCGCTACTGTCCGGCCGGCGTCTATGAATGGGTGGAGAAGGACGGCCAGCAGACCTTCGTCATCAACGCCCAGAACTGCGTCCACTGCAAGACCTGCGACATCAAGGACCCGAACCAGAACATCAACTGGGTGCCGCCACAAGGGGGCGAAGGGCCGGTCTATCCGAACATGTGAATGTCCGGAGAGGCCGGCCCGTACGGACTCCCGCCAGGAGAAAACGGGCGAAGGGCCGGTTTATCCGAACATGTGAATGTTCGGAGAGGCAGGTCGAACGCCCCCTGTCCGAACACGCAATTGCACTTCCCGAAAAGGCCGGCGAGCGATCGCCGGCCTTTTCGCATGTCCTTGTCAGTCGTCCAGCTTCCGACGTGGATGGTGGGGGTTGCCGGTAAATGAATTTAAAAAAGGGGGTTAAACCCATCAATTATTTGTGTAGTTTGACAAACGGCAGGAATGTCAGCCGCTGACGCAAATGGGAAAGTGTTTGCCGGAAAGACACGGTAGCAATGTGGGCGGCACCGGTCCGAACAGGTATCGGTTGGCCCGCGAGTTGTCGCGCCCCGGCATCGGACCGGGGCGGGTGCTTGTACCATTCACTGTCAGCAGCTGCGGTGAGGCTGGCAGTCCGCCATAGAGACACCGCCAAAACAGAGGGAGCCGAAATGAAGAAACTTCTTGCAACGACATGCCTGGCCGCCGGTCTTTTGGGACTCGGCAGCGCGGCATCGGCGGCGGAATGCGGCGATGTGACGATTGCCAACATGAACTGGCAGAGCGCCGAAGTCCTGGCGAGTGTGGACAAGTTCATTTTGACCGAAGGCTACGGCTGCAGTGCAGAGCTGGTCGTCGGGGACACGGTGCCGACCATCACGTCGATGATCGAGAAGGGCGAGCCGGACATCGCGCCGGAGGGCTGGGTCGACCTGCTGCCGGACGTGGTGAACCGCGGTCTCCAGGAAGGCAAGCTCGTCGGCGCCGCAGTCGCGCTTTCGGATGGCGCCGTCCAGGGATGGTGGGTGCCGAAATACATCGTCGATGCCAATCCCGACATCAAGACGATCGACGACGTCCTGAAGCATAAGGAACTCTTCCCCGATCCGGAGGATCCGAGCAAGGGCGCTATTTTCAACGGTCCTCAAGGGTGGGGCGGCACGGTCGTGACGACCCAGCTTTACAAGGCCTATGGCGCCGAGGCGGCGGGCTTCACGCTGGTCGACACCGGCTCGGCAGCCGGCCTCGACGGCTCGATTGCCAAGGCCTATGAGCGCAAGCAGGGCTGGGCCGGCTACTACTGGGCCCCGACGGCGCTGCTCGGCAAGTACGAGATGGTCAAGCTCGAGCATGGCGTTCCGAACGACATGGCCGAATGGAAGCGCTGCAACACGGTCGCGGATTGCCCGGATCCGAAGAAGAACGATTGGCCGAAGGACAAGGTCCAGACGCTGGTGACCAAGGAATTCGCCGACCGCGCCGGCCCGGCCATGGAATACCTCAACACCCGCGCATGGACGAACGACACGGTCAACAAGCTCATGGCCTGGATGACCGACAACCAGGCGAGCGGCGAGGAAGGCGCGAAGCACTTCCTCGAGGAAAACCCGGACCTCTGGACCAAGTGGGTTTCCCCCGAAGTTGCCGAGAAGATCAAGGCTGCCCTCTGATCGACTCTCTTCGAATGAACGGCGCGCGTAAAAGCGCGCCGTTTTTTGTTTTGGAGTGCGTAGTTTTCGAAGGATGGCGCAAGATTTCGTTCACCGCATGTCGGTTTGAGAATAAGATTGCGCAGCTTCATCGTTTACACCGCGCGTTAGCGTTAAAAGGCAGGCGGCAAAGCAATAACAACCATAAGCCGCCCAAAAGAGTGCGAAGGGGAATCGACACATGGAATGGCTGACCAAATTTCCGCACATGGACGACGATCGGCTTCGACAGTTGAAGAAGATCATCGACGAAGGGTTTCGTAGCTTCACACGCGCCTATGGCGACGCGATCGAATCGTTCTTCGACCCGCTCCAGTTCTTCCTGATCCACGCCGAACGTTTCATGACGCGAACGCCCTGGCCGATCATTCTCATACTGATCGCCGTGATCGCCTGGTTCGCCAGCCGCAACTGGAAGATCGTCGCCGGTGCCATCGGTACCCTGCTCCTCATCGGCTATCTCGACATGTGGGACGACACGATGAAGACGATCTCGATGATCTTCGTCTGTACGGTCCTGTCGATAGCGATCGGCATACCGATGGGCATCATCATGTCACGTTCCGATCGTTTCCAGAACATCGTCAATCCGGTGCTCGACGTGATGCAGACGATGCCGAGCTTCGTCTATCTCATTCCCGTCGTGATGCTTCTCGGCATCGGCAAGGTTCCGGGGCTTATCGCCGTCGTCATCTATGCGATCCCCCCGATGATCCGCCTGACCAATCTCGGCATCCGGCTGGTCGACAAGGATGTGCTGGAGGCGGCGGACGCCTTCGGCTCGTCGAACTGGCAGAAACTGAAGAACGTGCAGATGCCGCTGGCGCTGCCGACGATCATGGCCGGGATCAACCAGACCATCATGATGGCGCTTGCCATGGTCGTCATCGCCTCGATGATCGGCGTTCAGGGCCTGGGTCAGCCGGTCTTGAAGGCGATCGCCAACCAGTATTTCACGCTCGGCATCTTCAACGGCCTCGCCATCGTCGGGATCGCGATCATCTTCGACCGGGTGAGCCAGGCTTACGGGCGCCGGCTCCAGCGTCACCGTGAAATCATTCACGGATAGAAGCTCCAAAGAACTTCCCCTTCCCAACCCCTCCCACTTGTGGGGAGGGGTTGGGGAGGGGCCTTGCAGACGGCCCACATCGCGCCGGATCAGAAGCCGGCGAGCACCAGCTTGCCGCGCGTACGGCCGGTTTCGATCATCTGATGCGCCTTCCTGAGCGTTGCCGCGTCGATGGGGCCGAGCGTCTCCGTCAAGGTCGTGCGGATCTTGCCGCCATCCACCAGTTCCGCGACCCTGTTCAAGAGATTGTGCTGCTCGATCATGTCCGGGGTTCCGAACAGCGGACGCGCAAACATCATCTCCCAGTGGATCGAGACGGATTTGCGTTTGAACGGCGTGACGTCGAGGACAGCCAGGTCGTCGATCAGCGCGAAGCGTCCCTGCGGCGCGATCAGCTTGACGATCTCGTCGACATGCTTGTCGGTGTTGGTCGTTGAAAACACGAAGGCCGGCGCGCCGAGGGCGAGCTGCTCTATCTCCGCCGCAAGCGGGCGGCTGTGGTCGAGCACATGATGGGCACCGAGCTTCAAGGCCCACTCGCGCGTTTCGGCGCGTGAAGCGGTGGCGATGACGGTGACATTGGTCAAAGCGCGCAGCAACTGGATGGCGATCGAGCCGACGCCGCCGGCACCCCCGATGATCAGCACCGCATTCGCTGCACCCGGCACGGGATCATTGACCCTGAGGCGATCGAAAATCGTCTCCCAGGCGGTGATCGCCGTAAGCGGCAAGGCGCTGGCGGCTGCGAAATCGAGCGACTGCGGTTTCCGCCCGACGATCCGTTCGTCCACGAGGTGAAGCTCCGCATTCGTCCCGGGCCGGTCGATGGCGCCTGCGTAGAACACTTCGTCGCCGGGTTTGAAGAGGGTAACCTTCGGGCCGACCGCCTTGACCACGCCGGCGGCATCCCAGCCAAGAACCTTCAGCTGCTCCGGCTCCGGCTGAACGCCGGCGCGCACCTTGGTGTCGACCGGGTTGACGGAAACCGCCCTGACTTCCACCAGGAGATCGCGCTCCCCCGGCGTCGGCACGGGCAGGTCCACGTCGATCAGCGCGGTCTCGTTGGCGATGGGTTGCGGTGTCTTGTAGGCGACGGCACGCATGGAATGCTCCTTTTGAAATTGAACAGGAGCTACATGGGCCCTATGCTCAAAAGGCACAAGAATGCACAAATTTGGCCTATAGTGTCGAAAAGGATACCGTATGTCCCGGCCGCGCGCGAAACTGACGAACACATTTCCGGGCTGCCCGGTGGAGTCGGCCTTGAGCTTCATTGATGGCAAATGGAAGGGCGTCATCCTCTATCACTTGATGAGCGAAGGCGTACTGCGCTTCAACGAACTGCGCAGGAGGCTGCCGAGCGTGACGCCGCGTATGCTGACCAGGCAGTTGCGTGAGCTGGAGGAGGCGGCGCTCCTGTCGCGTACGGTCTTTCCGGTCGTTCCGCCGCGTGTCGACTACGCCTTGACGGCGAGGGGAGAAAGCCTGAAACCGGTGATCATGGCCCTGAAAGCCTGGGGCGACGAGAATGTCCTCTGCGACGGCGACAGCATGACATTGAAGCCGCTCGAATCCCGCTCGCGGCCCGAACTCAAGGGCGCTTGATCGCTTCGTCGGAACCTCTCCACGCCGAAGCGGCCGGCGATATGGCTGCCCGGAATTTTCGTCGCCCGGCTATGGAAACCCCCGCGGCCGCTCTTATCTGAGAAGCTGAACGCACTCGCACGACGGAGGCAGCAGCCATTGAAAGTCAAGGCCATCTTCAATCGAGATGGGGGGACTTTTCGAACGACGGACATGGACGCCTACAGCAGGAAAGTCGAGGAGGACTTTCGGGCTGCCGGCCACGAGATTGAAATCGCCGTGGTCGGAGCGGACGAGATGCGGGATACTCTGGAGACCGCCTGCGGGCGGGGCGATCTCGATGCGATAGTCGCCGGCGGCGGCGACGGCACGATTTCGGCGGCGGCAGGCGTCGCCTGGAAAACCGGCATGCCGCTGGGCATCGTTCCCGCCGGCACGATGAATCTCGTCGCGCGCTCCCTGAAGCTGCCGCTCGATATCTGGAAGGTCCCGGAGGTGCTGGCCAATGGCCGTATCATCGATGCCGATATAGGCAGCGCCGACGGCCGTGCATTCGTGCACCAGTTCTCGATGGGCCTTCACGCCCGCATGGTACGCTATCGTCAATCCTATCGGTTCGCATCCCGACTCGGGAAGATCAGCGCCAGCACACGCGCCGCCATCGGTGTCATCTTCAATCCACCGGATTTCGAGATCGAATTCGACGCGGACGGGCACCGCGAGCGAAGGCATGTTTCGGCGATTTCGGTTTCGAACAACCATTTCGGCCACGACACGCTTATGTATGCCGAAGACCTGACGAGCGGCCACCTCGGCTTCTACACGGCGCCGCCGCTGAGCCCCGCCGGCGTGGCGAAGCTCTCTTTCGACATCCTGCGCGGAAAATTCAGGAGCAGCACGCTGATCACCGAGATGAGCGCTCTGACGGTCGACCTGCACTTTCCAAAGATGGACCGGAAGATCAACTGCGTCATCGATGGCGAACTCGTTCCGATCAGAAGCGGTCGGGTCGCGTTGCGCGTTCACCCCGGCGAACTGAAGCTGCTGGTCGGCTCGCAGGAGAGCAATGCCGGGAAAACCGTGTAACGGTTTTCCCGCGCGCTATTCCGCGACCCAGATATAGCTGAAGCCATAGCGATCCGAGCCGGTCCCGTAGAGATAGGGAAGGGCGAGGTGGCGCGGTGCCGCTGCCGCCCCCGGGACACCAAGTTCGGATAGAGCGTTCCGCAGCAGGTCGGGAACGGGCGCTTCCGGCTGTGCGTCATCGTGCCAGACCAGGAGAAGGGGTCTTCTCGACATATCGACCGGAAGGGCATTCGAGGGCCTCGGCATCGTGACCTGTGCCCGGCTGAACTGCGTTCGGAGATTTCCCGCAATCTGCTTGTCATTGGCGAGGATAAGCGCCGGCTGGCCGCCTTCCGCCTGCGCCACCGCTTCGGCAAATGCGGCGTAGGGTATATTCAGCCTCGAATAGTCGCCGAACCACGGCCGCACGACGGCTCGCGCCGATACCATCACGAGTGCACCCAGCGCGATGACGCAGACCAGCAGGAAGAAGCGCCTGAGGCTGTCTGTGAGGTCGATATTCGCCGCCTCGATCTTCAGGCAGAGATAAAGCGGAATGAGAACGAGGAAGAGGACCAGCCATTTTTCCCGTACATGGGTGGCGGCCACGCCGAGTACGACCAGCAGGACCGCAATCAGGCAAAGGGCGAGCATCCGCCCTATGATCCTGCTCCACTGGCTTTCCGCCTGCCAGATCGCGCGGAGCTTGCCGCGGAAGACGAGGCCGAATACGAGCAGCGGCCCCAGGCTGCCGCCGATGATGGCTGAGCCGAGCGAATAGACGCCGTAAAAGGCCTGAAGCAGAAGTCCCTCCGCCTCGCGCTCCCTCATCTCGTTCAAGGTCCCACCCGAGGCGAAACCGAAATTCTGCAGCATCCAGTAGGCGTGGGGCAGAACGATGAGAGTTGCTATCGCAATCGCCGGCAGAATGCGCCAGTCGAGTATCCGCGCCCGCAGCTCCCGTTCCGGCAAAACGGCGACAATCGCCGCGACCGGCACCAGGACGAAATTGTACTTCGCCATCAGGCCGATACCCACCGCGACCCCGGTGAGGAGATAGGAAAAGAGGCTGGGCCGCTTGAGCGTCCTCAGAAAGCCGTACAGAAACAACGAGACGGCGAAGAGTGCTGCAATCGTGTGCGAAAGGTCGCGCTGTGCGAGTAGAAAGACTGGGGGTAGCGTGAGAACGCCGAGCATCGCGATCGGGGGCAGACGCCGGTCGGCCAGCACGAGCCGTGCCGCAAGACCGTAGAACAGGCAACAGAGAAAAAGGAGCCCGTTCTTGAGGATGGTCATCGTCGCCAGCGAAGGTCCGATGAGCTCTGCCAGTCCATATTGCAGCCAATTGTAGAAGGGCGGCTGCGGTCCGTATCCGAGGGCGAGGAACTGAGACAGAAATGCCTGTTCCGCCTCGTCGATCTCCAGTGAGCTCGAGACGGAGACCCGCAGGATGATGCACAGCAGGAAATAGCCGGCAACCGCCAGGACGGCCGCTCCAGGCCGCCGATTGACCGCTTCAAGCATGCGGCTGCTCCCGCTCGAAAGTCTGGCGCACGATGTAACTCGTCACTTCATCGTCGCGGAAATAGGCGCGCGCCATCATCTCCGAGAGAATGCCGGTGGTGATCAGCTGGATCGACGAGAGGAACAGCATCACGCCGACGATCAGCATCGGACGGGTGCCGATGTCGTTGCCGAGGATGAACTTGTCTATCGCAAGATAGAGAAGGATCAGCACACTGAGGCCGCCGGCGGCCAGGCCAATGGAGCCGAAAAAGTGCCCGGGCCGCGCCTTGTAGCGCATGAAGAACAAGACCGCGAGCAGATCGAGGATAACCCGGAACGTGCGCGAGATACCGTATTTCGAGGTGCCGTAATGCCGCGCATGATGGGTCACCGGCATCTCCCCGATCCGGCTGCTCGGCACGACACCCGCCACCCAGGCGGGAATGAAGCGGTGCATTTCCCCCATCAGCTTCACCTGCTTGATGATGGAACCGCGGTAGATCTTCAGGCTGCAGCCATAATCGTGCAGTCTCACGCCGGTGATCTTGCCGATCAGAACGTTGGCGCACCAGGAAGGGATCTTCCTCAGAATCAGCGCATCGCGTCGGTTTTGCCTCCAGCCGACAAGGAGGTCGAGCCCGCGCTCTTCTATCGCCGCGACCATGTTGGGAATGTCCGCCGGATCGTTCTGGAGGTCGCCGTCGAGCGTCGCGATCAGCCGGCCGGAGGCCGCGTCGATTCCCGCCTGCATTGCGGCTGTCTGACCGAAATTCTTCTGGAGCTCGATGATCTTCAGTTGCAGGTCGGGGTTTGAAAGCTCCTTGCGCGCATTCGGCAGGGTCCGGTCCGTGCTGCCGTCGTCGACGAGGATGAGCTCCCATGACTTCAGGAACCCGGCCATGGCCGCCCGGATGCGCGTGACGAGCGGCCCGACGCTCTCCTCCTCGTTGAACACCGGCACGACTATGGAGAGCTCGACGCCCTCCAGGACTTCGGTCATCGGCTTCACGGGTTCTTCGATGCGATTCAAGGGGGCAGTCTCCGGTGGGCTTGCAGGTTTTCTTGCATACTTATGAGGTTATAACCAATGTCGAATCGCATTGCTGATACAGGAAAACAGTCTCGATGAATACGAACTGGGAGCGCAGCCGGCGGTCGTGGCTCGCCCGCAACCGTCTGGCACTGATTTCCGCGGCGGCAATCGCGGCTTATGCCATCTTCGTAGAGTGGGTCTGGGGCTGGCCGGTACTGCTGCGGCAATGGGCCGAGATCGGCGTCGGGCCGGTCCTCTCGGCGCTAGCGCTTCTCGTCGCCACCTATTTCATCCGCTGCTATCGGATCCACGACTACTTCCCGGGTGAAACCAGGGGCCGTTTTCTGTCTCTCTTCCGGGTGACCCAGGTTCACAATCTGCTCAACATCATGCTGCCGTTCAGAGCCGGCGAAACGAGCTTTCCCTTGCTCATGCGCAGCGAATTCGGCGTGCCGCTGGTGCGTGGCACCGCGGCGCTCTTCGTCATGCGACTTCTGGATCTGCACGCCCTGCTCACCGTCGCTGCGGTGGGCCTGGTGGCCGGGCGGGGCCAAGGGGCGATCGGCTGGGTTCTCTGGCTGATCGCTTTTCTGTCGCCTCTTGCCTTCTTTCTCATGAAGGAGAAAGCTCTCACCGTGATGCGCCGTGTCGCGCCGGCGAAGGCCGGTCCGCTCCTGGACGAGGCGGAGGCAGGTCTGCCGATCGGCATTCCCGCTTTCCTGCGGGCCTGGGCGATGACGATGCTGAACTGGGCGGTAAAGGTCGTCGTTCTCGCCTGGGTGCTCGCGATCATGGGGGTCGCGCCACTCGCCGCCTCCTTCGGCGGGGCGCTCGGTGGCGAATTGTCTTCCGTGCTGCCGGTGCACGCGCCGGCGGGTGTGGGAACCTACGCAGCGGCGATCGTCGCCGGCGCGGTTTCCTTCGGAGCGTCGGCGGATCAGGCGACGCTCGAGACGCTCGGCCGCGCCAGTGTCAATGCCCACCTCATGGTCATCGTGTCGGCGGTGGCCGGGACGATGCTGTCGCTCCTCCTGCGGCCGAAAGCGTGAAACGCTTCTGCGCGATAAGATGCTGGCTCTACTGGAACGAGGTCTCGTAGAAGCTTCTGAGCTTGCGTGAATGCAGCTTCTCGGGAGGCATTGCCGCCAGTTTCTGCAGGGCGAGGATACCGATCTTCAGATGCTGGCTCACCTGGGTCCGGTAAAAGGCGCTTGCCATGCCGGGCAGCTTCAGTTCGCCGTGCAGGGGCTTGTCGGACACGCAGAGCAACGTCCCGTAGGGGACGCGGAAGCGGAACCCGTTGGCGGCGATGGTCGCCGATTCCATGTCGAGCGCGATGGCCCGGGCCTGCGAGAGTCGTTTGACCGGCCCGCGCTGGTCGCGCAGTTCCCAGTTGCGGTTGTCGATCGTCGCGACCGTGCCCGTGCGCATGATCTGTTTGAGGTCGTAGCCCTTGTAGCCCGTCACTTCGGCGACGGCATCCTGCAAGGCAACCTGCACCTCGGCCAGTGCGGGCAGGGGAATCCAGACCGGCAGGTCGTCATCGAGCACGTGATCCTCGCGCATATAGGCATGCGCCAGCACGTAATCGCCGAGCCGCTGGCTGTTGCGCAGCCCCGCGCAATGGCCGAGCATCAGCCAGACATGCGGCCTCAACACGGCGATATGGTCGGTGATCGTCTTGGCATTGGATGGCCCGACGCCGATATTGACGAGGGTGATGCCGCCGTGCCCCTTCTTCTTCAGATGATAGGCGGGCATCTGCGGCAGACGGGCGAGCGAATAGTCGGCATCCGGCCGGTCGGCACCCGCCGGTGTGGTGATGTTGCCGGGCTCGATGAAGGCGGTGTAACCGTTGCCGCCCTCCGCCATCTGCTGGCGCGCCCAGGCGCAGAACTCGTCGACATAGAACTGATAGTTCGTGAAAAGCACGAAGTTCTGGAAGTGCCTGGCGCTGGTCGCAGTATAGTGGCTGAGGCGCGCCAGCGAATAGTCGATGCGCTGCGCCGTGAAGGGCGCGAGCGGCGACGGTTCTCCCGGTCCCGGCTCGTAGGAGCCGTTGGCGATCTCGTCGTCGGTGGTCGTAAGATCCGGCGCGTCGAAAAGGTCGCGCAACGGAATGTCGATGCTTTCGGCCGCAGACGCTTCGACATGCGCCCCTTCGCCAAAGGCGAAATGGAGGGGGATAGGTGTCGAGGATTCCGACACCGTGACGCCGACGCCGTGGTTGCGCATGAGGTGGCCGAGCTGTTCTTTCAAATAGTGCCGGAACAGTTTGGGCCGGGTGATGGTCGTCGTGTAGACGCCGGGCGCGCTGACATAGCCGAAGGAGAGCCTGGAATCGACATGTCCGAAGCTGCTCGTCTCGATGCTGACCTGCGGATAGCAGGCGCGGAAACGGGTGAGCGGCCTGCCGCTTTTTCCGAGCCCTTCGAAACCTTCGCAGAGGAAGCGGGTGTTGCGCTCGTAGAGCGCCTCCAGACAATCGACGGCCTCGGTCGGATCGTCGAAGAGCTGCGGCTCAAAGGGTTCAGGGGTGGCGACGGAGAGGACGGAGTTTGAAGAGATTCGCTTGTTCATGTCGCATTATATGCTGCACCTTTCGACAAGCAAACGACAAGAGTGTTGTTTTTTGTTCTACAGCGCCGCACGTTGTACTTCAGCGAGGCCCCGCGAGAATGATCGCACTGCCGGCGAGCGCCACGGCGGCGCCCGTCATGTCCCAGTGATCCGGCCGGACGCCTTCGGCAAGCCAGAGCCAAGAGAGCGACGCGACGATGTAGACGCCGCCATAGGCGGCATAGGTGCGGCCCGCCGCTGCCGCGTCCACCATCGTCAGCAGCCAGGCGAAAAGCGCGAGCGAAGCCATGCCGGGAATGAGCCATAAGGCGGATTTGCCAAGTCTCAGCCAGGACCAGAAGGCAAAGCATCCGGTGATTTCGGCAAGAGCAGCGAGAAAATAGATAGCGTATGCGGGCACGGTTTCAGGTCCTCCCGATCAAGAGAGAAACGGACTTTCAACCGACATGCAAGGATAGAAAGCGGGTCTCGAAATCAGCTCATCGCCTGGCGCTGAAGGGTGACGAAAAGAACGAAGCCGGCACCGTTCTTGCCGATGCCGTAGCCGGCGACTTTGCTGTAAGCGACCGCTCCGATGGGTGCGATGAGCAGGCCCGCGAGTATCAGGAGCCTGAGCGAAAGAATGGCAGAGGAGACGAGAGCGGCCATTCCACAGCTTCCTTCAGAGTTTGGCTTGGCAGTATTGCGCCGTGTGAGCGGTGCAATCCGTGAGCGAGCCGATATAGGTGTTCTGGCGGCGGCGTTCCGTGTCGGCGCCGACTGCGGCGGCAAGCGTCATCGCGAAGACGACCATGAGCAGGCTGATAATGGTGAGGCGGCGAGCGAGAATGTCCATGGTTCCGTCCGTTGAAGCGAGACACGTTCAAATCGATTGATTGTCTTTTCGCACAACCAAACTGAACTCTGGCTGAGACGTCCGTTCATCTGGCGTTCATCTAAGCAGCGCCGAAGATGTGCAGCGGTTTAGGGAGAACGATCATGCACTTAAACAAATGCGCGTCGGACTGCGGCCTTGCCGTTGAGCCGTCGTGTTCCTAAGTCTGTCCTTCCGACAAATCAGGAGAGACGCGATGACCGCTCCGATCGAGCTTTATTATTGGCCCACGCCGAACGGCTGGAAGATCACCATAATGCTGGAGGAGCTCGGCGTTCCCTACGTCGTCAAGTACATAAATATCGGCCGGGGCGATCAGTTCCAGCCGGACTTCCTGAAGATCTCGCCGAACAACCGGATGCCGGCGATCGTCGATCCGGACGGTCCGGGTGGCGAGTCCATCTCCGTATTCGAATCAGGAGCGATCCTGCAGTATCTCGGCCGCAAATACGGCAAGTTCTATCCGTCCGACGAGCGCGCCCGTGTCGACGTCGATCAATGGCTCTTCTGGCAGGTGGGCGGACTGGGGCCGATGGCGGGGCAGGCACACCACTTCCGCCAATATGCCCCGGAAAGGATCGCCTACGGCATCGACCGCTATACCAATGAAGTGAACCGCCTCTACGGCGTGATGAACAAGAGGCTCGCCGACCGACCGTTCCTCGCTGGCGATTACTCGATCGCAGACATGGCCGCGATCGGCTGGGTGATTCCGCACGAGAATCAGGGCCAGGACCTCAACGAATTCCCGAATCTGAAGCGCTGGTTCGACGCCGTGCTTGCGCGACCGGCGGTGAAGAAGGCCATCGAGGTGGGCAAGGAGGAGCGGGCCCGCCAGAAGAGCCTCGCCGAGGACGAAGAGGCGCAGAAGGTTCTGTTCGGCCAACGCGCCCGCTGAGACGATGCCACGGACAGAACGGAGAAGCAGGAAACGAGGGCCTGCCGCATATATTCTCCCCCCTTGTGGGGGAGACGACAAGCGGCTTGACCTTCACCTATCCCAAGCGATGCCGTCGGCAGACCGCATAACTGGAAGCGAGAGCCAGCCGGTCTCTCTCCGTGCAACGGCTCCCTAGAGGTCGCGGCTGGTGCAACGCCGCCCATGTTTTAGCTGTCGAGGCTTAAAGACGCGTCCAGGTTTGCGACTTGCAAAGCACCTTCAGCACGCAGCCCCGCATCTTGAGCAGATTGCCGTCCACCGACCCTGTGCCGCTATAGGTTTTGTCGCTTTCGGGATCGGTGACCACGCCGCTATAGCTGCCGCCGGTTCCCGACAGCGAACCGACACGCTTGCCCGCGTGCTTGCCCGTCTTCAGCGTGACGCAGAAGGCCGCGCCGCAGGGGGCGATTTCCGCGGTGGAGCCGCTCGCCGTCTTCCACTTGCCGAGGATCGGTTCGGCGGCGTGGACCGGGGCGGCTGCGGCAAAGCCAAGCGCTGCTGCGACGAGCAATGTGCGAATCATGCGATCTCCTCCGAAGTCGGCAGGCCCTTCGGTCCTGCCGCGTGCTGGTTCCCTGTGGAGCGCGATCTCCTGCAGCGCCGCACGGGTTAACGGGCGAACGAAGATCACTCCGGCGCAGACAGTATATTACGCGTACGTAAAGGTAAATATCCGCGCGTTGCCTTGCAGGGCATGTTGCGCGCGGCGGCACCGTCCTTGAAAAGAGCAGCTGTTCTCATGGTTAGCGTTTAGTTGAAATCCGGACGTGAAATTTTCGTAAAATTCGAGGCGAATGCGTGCCTTTGCAGGGCCTGCAATGCTTAACGAAAACCCAAGTTTACCAAGCGTTTGGACTTTGTTTGCGTCAAATTAAGCATGGATCTTAAGCGGCCATTGAAGGCGGTCGGGCATATTCACATCCATAAGACGAGCGGCGAAACAAGCCGCCGACCAACCGGAAAGCGACACCGCAGAAGACGGGGCGATTTCCCGGAAAGCCCGCCAAGAGGCTCGATGAAACAGGGACCAGGATACTAGCTGAAGCAGGGCTCGCCCCAGACGGGCGGGCCGCTCGCTCTAACGAAGAAAAGACAGGGACAAGAAAAATGGCACTCTTTAACATTGAGATCGTTTCGGATGACGCCATCGGCGGCGGCAACCGTGCCGACGTTCTGTGCGAGATGGGCCTCGCCTATGCGACGGGCCGCGGCAGGCCCGTCGATCTGGTAGCCGCGCACAAGTGGCTGAACATCGCCGCGATCAGGGGCTCGGACCGCGCGGCCGACCTGCGGGCCGACCTTGCGGCGACGATGAGCAAGTCGGATCTCGCCGCTGCGCTGCGCGCAGCACGCGAATGGATGACGATGCACTGATGCGTGGCGGTTGCCGCCGGTTCAGGTGGCGGCCAAACTCCTGATCACCTCCGGAAGCGCGGCCGCAAGAAGATCCATTTCCGCATCGGGCGCGGTGCTGATACGGATGCAGCGGTTGAGCGGCGCGACGCCGGGCATGCGGATGAAGATCCCGTGATCGCTCATCAGCCGATCGACGATCGCCCGTGCATAGCTTGCATCCTTTCCACAATCGACAGCCACGAAATTCGTGGCTGAGGGCAGGGGGGCGAGTCCGCTATCGGCAGCTATGCGGCCGATCCTTTGCCGTGAGTTCGCGATTTTGAGCGTGACTTCCTTCAAATAGTCCTGATCGGCCAAAGCGGCGATTGCTGCTGCCACGCCGATGCGGCTCATACCGAAATGATTGCGGATCTTGTCGAAGGCCTGGGCGGTCCCCGGCGTCGACAGCGTATAGCCGATGCGCGCGCCTGCGAGGCCGTAGGCCTTCGAAAAGGTGCGCGCGCGAATGACGTTGGGTTTGTCGATAAGGCTTTCGATCGGCGGGAGCGCATCCCGCGGCGCCGTTTCGCAATAGGCTTCGTCGAGTACGAGGAGCGTCGTTTCCGGCAGGGCCTGCGCGAAGGCGACGACGCGCTCGGCGGGCCACCAGCTTCCCATCGGATTGTCGGGATTGGCCAGATAGACGAGCGGTGCATTCTCACGGCCCACGGCGGCGAGCAGTCCTTCGAGATCTTCCCGGTCGTCGGCATAGGGTACCGTGACCAGCCGCCCGCCATGGCCCGCGACATGATAGTTGAAGGTCGGATAGCCTCCGAGAGAAGTCACCACCGGCGCGCCGGCTTCCACGACGAGCCGCACGATCTGCCCGAGGAGGCCGTCGATACCCTCTCCGATGGCGATATTGGCGGGAGAGGTGCCGAGATGGCGGGCGAGCGCCTGCTTCAGGTCGTGGTTTTCGGGATCGGCATATTTCCAGGTGTCGCCGGCCGCCTGGCGGATGGCGAGCAACACGGATGGTGCCGGGCCGAAGCCGCTCTCATTGGCGCCGATGCGTGCCGCAATCTTGCGGCCGTGCTGACGCTCGAGGGCTTCCGGGCCGACAAAGGG
>Ga0209281_1000376_pt1 | contig 71335 bp, 55 predicted proteins | sample MedtruBG_FD_187514 | JGI IMG/M metagenome (GOLD analysis project Ga0209281, IMG submission 187514) | Root nodule microbial communities of legume samples collected from California, USA - Medicago truncatula BG (SPAdes) (version 2) | ecosystem: Host-associated > Plants > Roots > Nodule | place... | reverse complement strand
TCTTGATTTGGATATCTGAATTCCCTAATAAGCTCTCTATTTATTTCCTGCTTAAGATTATCAAATTCAGTCGCGAGCTTACCCAATGGTTTTCCTTCAAGGAGCTTACAAATACAATCCATACTTTTTTCAACTAAAATCATTATATGTTTTCTTATAGAGAACCAGTGTTCTAACCATTCTAATATGCTATCACACTCATAATTGCTCATAATTGTTTTGTCCCATAATGAAACAAATTCTTCGTGGAACATTATAATTAAGTTTCTTATAGGCATAACTTTATGGGCATCATCTGGGATGTTATATCCTGAAAGTATATCTAGTGTTGGTTTAAGTGCATCGGCACAGTATGTATCAAATATTGGTATAGTTTTACAAATAGTTTTTAGTCTTGAAACACTTTCTTCATTTCCTTTCCTAATATCACTTGGCAAAAGAATATATTCAACATGAATCTCCCTCTCATTTTCACTCAAAAACACATTTAGTGATTGGGTAGCTATTTTTAAATAACTTAATATATGAGGCAAGTTTATTTCTACAAAACGTGAATACATTTCTTTATTTCCGCAAAAGCAAGTGTACATAATGTTAGATATCAAATCTATTGCATATTTCTCCCTATTGCTCCAAATTTCCTCGAGTGAAATATTATATGACAAATTGAATTTTGGTTCTATATTAAGTAGCCAATACGCAATTGAAGCATAATAAGGAACATCATTAGTGAGCTCTGTGAGATTATATTTTTTCAATTTGTTAAATAGTGCATCACAATAATAATAAATATCTGTTTCAGCAAGTACTATTTTAGGCATAGAATCTCTAAGACAACACAAATATTCAATATTTGCATTATCTGGAGTTATTCTTTTTATTTCATCCAAAGTCTGTAATGAATAGTCAAATTCATCAAACCTTGTAAAAGGATTTACTTCTGTAGATATAAGGAACAACCCTCCATGGTCATTGGCATCATCAAAAGCTTCTTGATTTTGAATAAAGTATTGCATCACATTTCCAGAGAATAGCCCTCGTAAAGCTAACATATAAAATGATAAGTCGTCTTTGTGCCAAAAAGTGTCAACTATCTCTGAATAAAAATCTTTTTTGTTTGTTATAAATTGTGGAATATTTGTAAATAGTTTTGGCAAATATGTACTGTCTGACATTTTAACCACTTGAAGAACTGTATCATTTATTTCTGCAAATTCATGCAATTTATCTACAATGTGTTGTGAGCGAACAGGGTGTAATCCTTCTATATATTTTTCCGTTGTATTTACGCGAATTAAAAATTCATTTTCAATGCTCTTTAATAGTTCACCATAATCACAAGTAGTTGTTTCCAATAAATTCGACACTAATTTTTTAACCGGAATTTTTATTCCACAAATATCTGCAAAACATATTTTTCGAAGAATCTCACATTTAATTCTTCCAGTATCTGTACTATTAATTTGAGAAATTTGATTGGCAATTCTTTCAGCAATCATCTCGCCATGAGTAAGAAGATACACATATTCTATAAGTAATTTTTTATCAGCAACTTTTGACCAAGGTTTCCGCCAATCTGATATTGAATTATGAAGCTTTTGTGCTTTGCGAATAACTTCGTATATGCTTTGCGCCCCTTGCTCATTAAGTGTTAACTTAACAACTTGCAATGCTTTTACATTGCTTAGATCACCGCTGTAATTATACCAGTCATCTTCTCGTGTTGTAAGAAGTAATTTGTAATGATATGATACTTCCTCTTGTAACTGTTGAGCTAATCTATTCCATTCACCTAATTGTGAATCCAAATTATCAATAATAATAAGCGGTTTCTCGCCGAGTTTCACTCGAGATTTGAAATATTTCACTATATTATCTAACTCTCTTGAATCATTACACCACAAAAGCTGATAGATTTTATATTCACTTTGCAAATTGTAAGCAACTTGAAGTGCTATCGTTGTTTTACCTTGTCCACTAGAAGCTTTAATAACTGTAACTCTGTTTTCTTGAATTGACTCTTCTATTTCTTTTTCTAATTCTAATCGCCTTACTGGTAATTGTAGAGCAATATCATGTGGTGTAGCTTTTTTACCTTCAAAATAGCTAAAATCCATGTCGGTATTTGAACTGTCAAATTTTAGCTTTTTTATCCAACCATGAGCAGGGTTTTGAATACCTTTACTTATATCATCTTTTATATTTTGGATTATCACATCTAATTTCTGCTTATTGATACTCTCTCGGCATTCCATTTTCTTCAAGCAGCACATTTCGATACCGTTAGCAAATAACGAGATATTATCTGTAGTAATATCATAAGTTTCAATTAGCTTTTTCTCTATTTCCGCTGTCAGAGTATTCTTTTCTTTTTTCTCAAAAGTAAGCTTTGCAATAAAATCATCAAAAGAGAAATCAATCCAATTCCATAGAGGATTTTCAGTTTCTATTTGTCTTACAATATTCTTCCAATACAAAGTAGATGTTTCATCGAGGCTATTGTTAAATAATTTACTCAGATTGCCTTTAGCAACAGAAAAATCATAAACCAACTTAAAGTAGTGCATTTTATCAAGTAAATATGCTTCCAAATAATTTTTCAAAACATCTTTTAAAAAGCTAGCATCTTGCTTTTGGGTAGAATATTTTAGCTGTATATGAGTGATTGTCTTACAAGTTACCTCACACTTATAATGGTCTATATCCTCAATACCTTCAAGATGAAAAGTTGTATTGTTATCTGATTCAGATAAAATTAAATAACAGGAATATAAAAACTGATAAGTAAATCCAGTAAGCGCAATTTGCCCTCCATCACGCGAATCTTGCAATTCTTGCATTGTTTTTTTAGGCGGATTTGTATTTATCTTTTTTGTTGATTTGTCTTTAGACATATATTCACCAACTTTCTATTGATATAACTACAAAAATTCTCAGCTTCCAATTATTAGCCTAATCAGAATATAACCAATTAGTAAGATGAAATTGTAATAAAATTTATATAGCTTGCTACAATCAGAACGTTCCTATATCTTGTCCGGATTAGGCTTTGCGCCAAAATATGCTTTTTACTTCTTTGAAAAGGCTACTTAATTGGTTCAAGTACACTAGAATGTATTATTATTTTTTTAAATAAAATTACATTAAAGCATACAAATTTTACATACGTATTAATAGCATTTATTCATTAATAGTTAAGTTTAATATCTGAAATAGTTGCCTTTTAAAATCAACTTTTAAACTTTAATCTTTTTAAAATTGTTTAAGTATTTCTATTTGATTTTTTATCGAATATAACTCCATTTGATAACCATATTCAGTTTTTTCGGCTATACCGTAACATATTATAAGTGAGTTCTTTATTTTATCTAATAAATTAGTGTTTTTTTCAACATAATCATAATTTATAAATAAGTTAAAATTCTTAGAATTTTTATACTCTGGGTTTTTTCCCTTTGTCATAGGAATTACATAATTTGAACCTCTTTTAGACGGTCTACTGGTGGTACCTCTCAGGATGCATATAACTTCATTACCATTATTTTGATCTATTATATCAATTATCTCATCTTGTGTTTTAATTATATCTTTTATACTAACTTGCGTTCCATCTTCGACTAATAATTTTAAATCTTCATACTCTGGTTTGATGTTAAATTTATTCTTAGAATCTAAGAGATTCTTAATATGATAAATAAATTTTCGAGTTGTTTTTCCTCCAAATCTTTTGGCTCTCTTTCCTCTTGAAACAGAAGGCGAAGTATTAGGAGTATCCAGTCTCATTGACCTTGGTAGAATTGTTGAAACAAGTACTTCTAAGTCTACATCTCTGCTAAAAGTATTCCTTTGTTTTTCAGAATTAGGAACACAGCACCCATCTTTATGATTAGTATTAGGCCAATTTTTAAAATGTGGATCATCATGTGACTTACCTCTTGAAAATTGCACTTGTGAATTGCAAAATATACACTTAAACTGTCTTCGGTCTTCTTCATTATATGAATCATAATTTTCGTCAATTTCAATAGCGCTCACAGGATCTTCAAGATTTCTATACCTTGCATGGCTCATTCTAGACACAGTTAACCATCTCCTTTTTTAATTTTAAAACTTTACTAACATATTAAACATTAATTTTTTCTATATCTTGTCAAAACAACTTTTGAATTACTTAATATTTTTACAACACGTCACTTTACTAGAATAGTAAATTACGTAGATTATTTTTGTATAAGGCTAGATTTAAATATATAACACTCTTGTTAAATCACGCTACTATTCATAATATAGCGTACCATTTTTATTATTATAAATTTTATTCAATATCTAGAGATGCTCTGCTGACTACTCCTAGCTCCTATTATTAGCCTAATGGGTATATGAATACTAAGCAATTGAACTTTATCTTGCTATCTAAATAAATACAACAATCTGATTTAATTTTTGAAACCGTTCCAAAATGAGTCACCATCTTCATATGTACGTGACGTAGTCATTGTCTCATTAACTCTATTAATTATATCTTTATTCATTTGAAGAGTTTTAATTGCTTCATCCTCCGTCACAACATTCTTCATAACATATCCATCTAATAATAATGATGCAAAACATTGTGAATCAATAGCTTGTTTTCTTTCAAGGTCAAAAGGTATAGTTCCATAACTATGTGCTGCCGAATTTCTAAGTTCAAATAAATAATAGTAGAATTCAAGATATGTTTTTTCACCTTTTATGAAATTGTCATCTGGATTTATTCCAATTTCATTAATCCATTTATCTTTATGTTGTAATAACCTACTTCTATTTTCTTTATTGGGCGGTTTACCTATCAATGCTTCAACGCATCGGCATGCTTGAACTATTGCTGTTTCATACTTAGCTATTACACCAGCTTGCTCCCATAATTCAGGTTCGTGACTAGGATGTTTCTTGTACGGGTACATCCCTAACTCACAAATCAAACAACAATAATGAGTCTGCATAGAAGCATAAAATGTACTCATTGCAGTGTATGCCTTATCATCACGCCAAAGTAACTCTATAAGTCTTGATAACAGATAAAATTCCGAAAGCTTAAGAATAGTTCCATTCAGCAGACTATACCTATCTATATTACTGCAATTATATATTACATGGTCCTCCAATGATTCACTTGGTTCAAAATAGTAACACCATTTATACTCAATATCAATTGTATGTTCAAATTGCCTAGTGTAAGAGTATGATAATTGGATTATGTTCCCAATGTTCTTCCAAAACTTATTACCTTTCACACTTTTTGATACTTTCGAAACCAATGCCGTATCTTTATTTTTTGTATGTGTCCATATATAAAGTTCTTCATCTCCACATTTCATAAATGGAAGAAAATCATGTACTCTTGGCATAAAACTATTTTCAAATTTTACCCCCTGAATAAAAGCATAATTACATACTTCATTAGGTATATCTATTGGAAAATTTTTCTCTCTAACCTCTTGTTGTTTCATTAGTGTTTCAAAATATTGTTGAGTTAATTCTCTTAAATTTTTATCAATATCAACACTATCATTACTTTTTTTACTCATAATACCCCCCACTCTTTTACATTATCATTCAAATCTTAGTAGCCTATGCATTACACTTTATCACATATTTGACTTTAACAAATTTGATTTGATATCAAAATCTCAACTTCTAATTATAGACATTATAAGTATCTTAATATTATCTTCTATCTACTTTTCACAAAATAATAAAGATACGCTATATTTTCCATAAATAACATATCCTTATTATACTACAATTTTTTATTAGCTTACCTATATTTTCCTTATAAAATCGCATTATTTTTACAATATCTCATACAAATTAAATTTTTAACCACTCTCCATTCTTATCAACCCAATAACCATCTGGTGTAATACAATCACAATACATTTGCCCCTGTTCATTAAAATCATAACACCCGCTATCAATCCAAAGCCATAATGGTTTATTCTTACTTCCTCTAACCATCTTACAATTCTCATCTAAGTAATACCATGATTTAATTTCTTCATCATAGTACCAAGAATTTTGGAGTGCATATCCTCTTGAATCAAAGATATACCACTCCCCGTCAATCTCTTTCCAACCATTTTGTGAGGTATAATAATACTTATTTATTCTATCAGTGCAATAATACCATCCAACATCGTTTCTATTCCATCCTAGCTTCCACTCTCCATCATTAGGATTATCAACTCCAATTAGCGCATCAACAATAGCTCTTGCAATAACTTCTGGATTATAAACCTCTGCATCAGAACTATCAGCAAATAAACATTCAACTAAGATCGCCGGCATAACAGTTTTATTCAAAACAATAAGATTTCTTGTTTTTACTCCTCTATTAGGTAAATTTAAAGAGCTAGCAAGTGCATTAGCTATCTTTGCTGCATACTGATTAGCTACTTCTGACTTTCCAGTAACGCAGACTTCTGGACCACTTCCTCCCCCTGCGTTAATATGAATTTCTAAATATATCTCTACTTCTGAAGTTTTAGCGATTTCATTGGCTTCATTTGCTCTAATATAACAATCTTCAAAGATATAACTATTACTTTTATCTATCCTAATTAAATCAGCGCCATATCCTTTCTCCTTTAAGTATTCTTCTACTAAGGTTCCAATTTCCCTAGTGCAATTACTTTCATCAAGTCTACCATTAACTCCACATCCAACATTTCCACTTGCAGTATGACCTACTGCTACTATAAAATTTCTCATTTTTATACACCTCCACATTGGATATAAACCTCTAAAAAACAGTTATCTTGCAGCCAAGAACTTTTATAGATGCATAGTCCGAATTAATTTTTATTTCATATGGGATATATGCTATTTTGTCATATATACTAAATATAGAGGTTATTTTTTATAGCCTGCTATATAACCCCGAATAATATTTATTAATAAATATAGGAGGTCTATATGGATTTTAATTATGTTGAAGAATTAGTTTACAAATGTAAAAGTGGAGATGAATTATCAAAGGAAAAGTTAGCACAGGAATTTAGACCTTTAATAATTAATATTTCTAAAAGAACTTTTATAGATGGTTATGAAATTCATGATTTGCATAATGAATGTTATAAATCTCTTTTTAAATGCCTTGAACTATACAATTTAGAGAAACATAGATTTGTTGCATATGCTACAAATGCAATAAAAAATAATATGAATGATTTGATTAAGAGGACTAAAAGCAAAAGTTTAACTGATGGAAATGATGCTCTGAGTCTACATGATGATGTTGAAAAAGATTTACCATCTAATGATATTGGTTTAGAGGATTTCTTTTGTAGTGAATGTGATTATACTGATTTAAGATTAGCACTTAATGATTTAAATGAAGATGAAAAGGAGCTTATTGATTTTCTATTCTTTAAAGATAATACAATTCAAACCTATGCTTACATTAAGAATATGTGTTATTCTACTGCCAGTCTTAAGAAGAAAGTTATACCGAAGAAGATCTTTAACCATATAAATCAAATTTATAATAAACCTCAACAAAAAAGACTTCAAGGCTAGTTAAGCCTTGGAGTCCTTTCTGTTTATATTTAATTTTCTAATCAAAGTTAAAACTACTAACTACATTTGTGCTCTCTTCTTTATAAATCTCAACGACCTCATCAATTAATTCACAAACACAGTTAAGATTGCAAATATCACAGCTTTTAATAATTCCCTCCGCCAACAAAGAACAACCTAAACTATCATCATAAGTAGAATTTCTAATAGCCAGAGCCATCTGTTTCTTATCAAATACTTCTCCCTCTTTAGATTTCATTTTGATTTCATCCTTAATCATTTCGCAACACACTCCATAGCTTATTAGCAGCACAAAATTTCTTACTGCTACTATGGATATATGTATTATTAGATTAAATCACATAAAAATTTAAAACCTTTTGAAACATATTGGCTTCAAACCCGCATTATTGGCGCATATTCTTCAGAATATATATTGTTCTCCATATATATGGTAAACCATACTAGAATATAGCTATTTTAATCATATATCCTAAGTGAAATACTTAAGTAAGGAGATATATTTATGGCAAAGAAGAAAAAATCTGATGTACCTAAAAATGATTTTGCATGTGAAGATGAGCTTGATATATGCGGATTTAGTGATACCCCTGTTCTATTGGGAGAATGTATTTCATCCTTTTCATTTGATGATAATTCATCAAGTGAAGAGTCTGAAACCAAAAATGCTAATCCACCAAAAGAAAATATCATTAATGAAATTAAACCTACAGATAGTACAAACTTAAGTTTAAATTCACGTACTAATTCTAACAATAAGAGTACAAATACTTCTTCAATAAAAACTACTTCTAATTCTAGAGATATACTTCCAGACAATAGAAGAGCTCCTATAGTTAATGGATGTGCTCCTCCTATTGATGGAGAATATTTGGATGTTAAAAGAACCTACATGCTTCGAAGCTCTACTGTTAGAAAATTAAATGAACTAAAAAGTATTCATCCTGAGTTAAATACTTATGTAAGCTCAATAGTTGATATGGCTATAGCACATTATTATAATCATATAATCAATGGATGTTCCCAAACATAAATAAATTTTCCAACATGACTATAATCTATTTTTTTATTTATTATGATATATTTTATTTCTTTTCATATATCCAATATGAGGAGGTGATCAATTATGGAAGTAAATGAATTAATTAATCTTGCAGTTAATAATGGTTTTCCTGTAGCTGTTGCAGCTTACTTGCTTATCCGCTTAGAGAAACAAATTAATGGCCTATCAAGTTCAATTAATAAACTCAACACCATAATATCAACAAAGCTTGGAGTTGTTATAGATACTAATGGATCCAATGATGATTCCCATAAGGTAGCTTGATAAAAGGCAGCGAACATTTGATTTTTCGAATGTTTGCTGCCTTTTATATTTTCGCTTATTATATAATTTGTTTAGTAACAGTATTTATATGGATTTCTCATGCACTATTATTAATTCCTTAATCTTTCATCCAATAAAATCTTTAGCGAAAAATGCATTTATTAATTTATTTTATTTTCTCAGCATATAACTGAATAAAATCCCCTATGAACTTTATATCTTTATTTGTGAATCTATCATCATGTAAAAACTTAATTACTTTCTCAAGAGTATATAATTTTCTAGGTATAGTCAACTTCTTATTATTGGCCTCTAAATCACAGCTTAACTCTTCCTTCTCTTGATTGAAATCTAATAAATAATCTGCGCTCACATTATAATATAAAGCCAAATTCTTCAAATGACCATATACTGGCACGCCTTTATTAGTTTCCCATTTTGAAATCATACTTCTAGTAAGCCTTATATTAAATTTTTCATTCATTTCAACAGCCAATTGCTCAAGAGTAATTTTCTTGTTTAACCTTAATTCCTTAAGTATAGTACCTGTTGTTCTCATACTTTCTCCCCCTAAATGTATTCAATCCCTAGTATTATTTAAATTAAGTATACTTTTATATAATCTCAAAGTAAATATTTGGTCATTTATCCTATAAGAAATACGGAAGATATTAATACTCTTCAAGCCGCTGTAAATGCACGACTTATAGAACAGCATTGTAAGTATCTTTACTTCGCATATTATCCATTGAGCTTGAAGTAATTAATATCTTTTAAATTAACTCACTACGTTCACACAAAAGAAGTAATAAACAAGCTAAATTTAATGTACACGGCATTTATGTATATATTCCTGTTCTCCTTGTATTTTATATACTAATATTACATGTACATTCAGCTTGCCTATTACAAAATCATAACTCGCTTTCGCTCACACATAGGAAGACTTGGACAATCTTTTGTCCAAGTCAACTCATTTTATAAGAGAGCAACTGCGTTGCTCTTTATGTGGCTGCTGCCACTATTCTTTTATATTTTATTTACAAATAGGTAATATATATATATATTTATATAACATTCATAATTATTTACTATATATTTTATCTAAGTAAATATACTCTAGTTTGTTATATATATTATAGTTATACCTATATATCAGCATTTTTATTACATATATTTTATTTATCATTTGGGCACCTAATCCATCACCCAAAAAGTACAGGTTATTACCTGCTATTTCTAAGCGTATATGAGTTTTTCGGCAAGCTCCAACCTCATATACACTAAGAACTAGCTAGGATTAAACTAGTCCTTTCTTTGGGTACCCGATGGGGTGCAAGGTTTAGTTGTTGTTTATAGAAATTTCTTCTCTTCAACTGAGGAATAGATATCTTTATATTTTGTTCAATATATCCCACTACGTGCATCCGGTTAGTGGCTGGGGGCTTGGACTTGCAATCAAGATTGCAGTTCCATATTATACATGCAAGGCTAATGTCTGCATAAGTGAGTCCTACGCCAGATGCACTCGTTTATAAAGTCAAACAAACTAAAATAAATTCTTTTAATTTATTAGACTTTCTTCACTCGTATCTGACATTGTAGGACTCCTTATGCAAACAAGCCACGCAGGTACAATACCGCCCCCATTAAGCCACTATTTTTTTATTCAGGAACCTCAGATAATGTTTTTAATTTATTTTTTCATTATCTAGGGTATATTTATTTAAAATCAAAGTAAAGACACGTTTCTCTCTTGGTCTTGACTTTAATTTCAAATAAATATGGCACAATCAATATGAAAAATCTATGTGGTATTGTGATGTCCAGATGGGCATGCTATAGTTTTAAAATTTGTTTATATCCTACAGTTTTGAGGCTTGTCCATTGTTTGCAAACTTTCCTTATTTTCTCTTATATTTTTTTACTTAATTAAATATATTTTATTTAATATACTACTGGGGCTTATAGCCCCTATGTATCAAAATGGCAAGTCATCAAATGTTATACTTTCTAATATATTTCTATGTTCTAAACTTATTTGTTTATTATATTCCTTTTGCGCTACTTCATCAAAATACTCATTACGCTCTTCTTCCCAATCTACAAAGAAACTATCTTTACTTTCTTTTCTAAGCTCCTTCCAAAGTGCATAATCATTATCACTAATACTATAAACGCCTTTTCTTCCGATGTGCTTTCCAAAATCTATGCAAGTTCCGTAAATGCTTAAGCCATTACCATCATACTCAATAATTCTTGAACCATCTTTTAGCTCATATGCACTTTCTGTAAATCTACAATCTTCAAGTTTACATAGACTATGATACTCTGCTATAAATGTCTTAGATTCGTATTTTCTTTTATCCATTATAAGAACCACCTTTTCATTATTTGCTTTCAACACTCCCCTACTTTTATTATCCCCACTATGAGAAATCTTAGACATTTTTATGTATAAAAAAAGTACCTTTTTAGGTACTGTCATTTCTATATTTTATTCCCCAACGCACATTTTCATGAATGCTCTTAATGTCTTACTTATATCCTTTCCGTTTCTATGACAATAATCTTCAAACTTCTTATATAATGCTAATTCACAATCTAAATGTACTTGCTTTGTTGGTGGTTTTGTAATCTTACTTTTTCTCTTATCTTCCATCTTTATTCCTCTCTTTCTTGTCAAATATTCTATCCATCAATTAATATTTCTATACCTTTTTTGTATTTAAATTTTTACATTTAAGTACAAGTTAAGTCGAATATTTGTTCGCATTTTAGGCAATAATTATAATATAAAGATTTAGAGAGGAACTTAGAAAATATGAGAGATTTTACCTTTACAAAATGGCTTACAACTAAAGAAACTTTTAATTCATTTGGTCACTATAAATACTGGTTATCAATTTTATCGAAAGAAGAATCAAAAAAAGTTGACTTATATTATCACGAGAAATATCAATACTTTTTAAGCTGCTTACAAACTGAATGGGATTAGGGAGTACTTCTCTTCCTTCTTCCCTAAAATAAATAAATAAATAAATAAATAAATAAATAAATAAATGAAAAGAGTTAATTATATGATCTTTACAACTTGGCTAATAAAAATAGAGGGATTCAGCTCAAAGTTTCAATATGATTATTTAGTAAATAACTTACCTTATGTTGATAGAAGAAAAGTACAAATCTATTAGTAAAACTAAAATATGAACTTAAAGTATTGGAAACTTGCAAAATTAACTACATAAATTTAGGACAAGCTTCCGGTATTTTTGTGGCAAAGACCTAAGCTTCATAGAAAATAAATAGTGTCAAGGGGTAAGCGAAGTCATCCCCTTGACACTATTTATTTTCTATTGATATAATTGCTAATATTTTTACTTCTATACTTAAGAATATGCATCTCCAAATTGTGTCAATAATTATTTAATGGAGGTGTTTTATATGATAAGTTTTTTAAGAAACCGTTCTCTTCTAAATATAAAAAGTAAACTATTATTACTTTATATACTTAATGTAGTAGACATACTATTTACTCATTTACTTTTGAGTACTAATTGTTATATAGAAGCAAATTCTTTGATGTCTGAAATCGTTCAAAGCCCACTTCTTAGTTTTTCTTTAAAGATTGTGCTACCTGCATTCCTATTTTCAGTTGTATTTTATAGAATGCAAAAAGCAGCAGTTAGACAGCTAAAACTATCTAATATACTTATTAACAGTGCAGTTATGCTATACGCATTAATAATTATCTCCCATATCGTATGGCTGCTACTACTTCTAATAGCTAATTTCATTTTATAAGACAACTCTCAGCACAAATATATTTTAAGTTTGGCACCGTCAATGTACTTGCTTTTCTGCTTGTAGTTTTTAGTAATGAGTATTGTTAAAACGAAAGAAACCGAATCACTAAAAATAATTTCCTTTAAATATAATTTTATTATTTTTAGTGATTGGATTTCTTAAGTGGAAATAATGCCATCGCTAAAAGTACTAGCAGGCAAGCATGTACATTGTGAACTTGCCGTCACATACCAATTTACCATATCTCTACCTTGTGATGGCAAGTACAAGGTGCTTTTCCTATTATGCGTATGCATCACTATCGTTATTAACTCTACTAACCATAGCGATTCTCTACATTAACACCCTCTAGATCATCTATGCCATCAAACCTAATTATAACAAAGAAGGCATGTACATTTAGCTAAATAACGTTTCCCGAAGTGTCCCAGCTGAAATATAGAAAATTAACTCTAGTCTCCTATTTTATCAACAAATACTACAAACAAAAATAATTAGATTATACTAAATATTTTAGCTTGGACATTCTCGGGACAACGACTTATTTGGCGAAGTGTGCATGCCTTCTGCGCCCATCGGGTACCCAAACAAAGGACTAGTCTAATGCATAGAAATTCTTGGCTTATATGAGATTGGAGCTTGCCGGAAAACGCATATAAGTTTAGAAGTTCTAGCTGATGACCTGTTCTTTTTTGGGTGATGGTTAAAGCGCCTAAGCAAATAAATTATAAAATAATATATCGTTATAAAAATTCATATATACTGATACTGCTATAGATCTGAATCTATTCATATATTTATATAGATGTTCAATTAAATTTATCATTAATTATATATTGTATAATTCTATGGAATGGTGCAGCCACCAAGAGCACCTAGTGCTCTTTACAAATTTGTTCCTTGCTGCCGCAGGCTACAATAATCAGTGAGAAGTGCAAGCTATTCATTCTTTACACTTGTTCGTAAAATACCACTGTAGCAGATATATTCTTTTAAAAATATATATTCCATGAAATAGCTTGTACTTTCTCCTCCTTTGTCTGAGCAAAGCGAGTTAAAATTAAAGGAATAGGCAAGATAAATAAATACCCGAATTTAGATTTAAAAAACTAAATAACAAATCAAACTTTTAAAATACCAAACTATAATTTTAGCTTGTCTATTCCATCATTTTTATCAAGTAAATCTTTTATTTGTATTCGTAAATTTTTATTTTCCTTCTTCAATGATAAGTATCTCCAAACAAAATATATAATTGCAAGTGGCATAATTATAATAATACTCATTATCATAATTGGAATAATCCAAGTATTCATTAAATTATGAAGTGATGTTTCTTTTATATTCTTTTCTTTATAAACTACTCCTGCCTCATGTAGTTTCGAAACCAACTGTTCATCATTTATATTAGCCGTATATAAAATTTTTCCTTTGTATACTGTGTTATCTTGACTAGGTGTTATTATTAAATTTTCACTTGTTACTTCAACTTTTGAAATTTGTTTTTCATCTAGTAAGCGTATAAATTCATTATAGTTAATTTCCTTAGTTGTAGCAGTGTCACTTGCGTAGTTAAATGCTATAGCTATAGGAAACATAAATAATATTAAAATAATTATTATAGATATTCTTATATATTTACTTTTAATTACTTTCATATATTTATCCCCTTGTTCTAATATTTTGAAATCTATTCCATAAATTCATTTTTGTAGTACTTCAAATTTATTATATCATGTTTTTAATCCTTTTCTCATTAAACCTGAAGCACAATTTCAGTTAAATAATAACTATATTTCTAATGAATTCTTACATTTAATTTACTTTAAATAGAATATTCATTATCTATTATTTTTTTAACTGAAGCTAGTGAAACGAGCACTTTAACAATTATATCCTTGATTATTTACAAAAAAGAATTTAAGAAAATTGATTTGTTTTTTAGAGTTTACGTTAAGTTTACCTTGAGCATTTATATTAACATTGAGGTTTACGAATAGAAAATAAACCAAATCGTAACATATACTCATCAAGTATATTTAGATGACGAATGGATCAAAAACTAGAACAAAAAATCAACTCGGTTTTATCGAGGACGATTAAATTGAAAGGGTGATTTTAAAATGAGTAAAAATTTTCAAGAGGCAATCAGAGAAAGACTTCAGAATGGATTTAAAAATTGGAATAATGGCTATGACGCTTGGTTAGAATGGTGTAATACATTGTACGAACCAGATGCTCACTATAATGTTTACGGTCAGCGTCTTACTCTTCAGGAATATAAGGACATGATGGGACAGTTCTTCTCAGCTTTTGATGTTGAGTTAGGTGATTTTTACAATATGCTTGTTGAAGACGATTGGTGCGCAATTCGCTATTCCGTACACATTACAAATAAAAAGACTGGTGTGAAGATAGAGCAAATGACAATGGAGTTCGTAAATTTTAAGGATAATCCAGAACCAATAGGTGCAAGAGTTATTGAAGGCTGGGCACTTTCTGACAAGCCCCTTTCCGTAGAATAAACGATAGCACAGAAAATATGGCATGTTTCAAGGTTTAGGTATTATACCACTAAATAGAATTGAAGTAACGAAAAATAAAGCAGACATTTTTTCAGATAGAAAAAAGAGCTTAAATTCCCACGCAACTTTATAACTAATTGATTGATGTGAAAAAGGGTAAAGATAATATTAAAAGTTGTCTTTATCCTTTAATGCTATTCTCTTGCTGAAAAATCTCCTTTATCTTTTAAAGAGATTATTCTTTAGATTTTTTTCCTGTCATTTGTGTTATATAGAATAGTTCAGAAGTCGTCTGCTAGCTTTGTTCAAGACATATACTAACATAGCAAATAGCCTCCGCTTTGTTGAATTGTTTATGCTCAATATTGAGCTTACCATACTATATTTGACAGACCAAGTAGTGCTATAATCTAAGTGAAGGTAGTGATAAAAAATACGTAGCAATATAGTTCTAAGTTTAAGTTAAAAGTAGATAAGAAAATATGAAGAACTGATGAATCAGAATTATGTGTAAATCTATTAATTATGTATGAATTTAAAAAAGAAATATTCAGATAATACATAAAAAACTAGAAATAATGAGTTTAGATACCTATTTTATTGGAAATGTAGACCTTATTTACATCAGATTTGCCAATGAAATCTTAAAATGTATATAAGTTTTAAATAGTAACCATCATATAATGATAGTTGCTTCTACTTTAAAATACTATTATCTATATAATTATATAAAAGGAGGCATTACTATGGCCACAATTTTGCTCTCAGAAGATGATAAAAATATCCAACTCCTGATAGAGGCAAGGCTAAAACCACATTATACGGTTATCTGCGCAAATGACGGACAGGAAGCTCTTGAAATTGTTGAATCACAAAGGATTGATCTTCTTATTGCAGACATCATGATGCCACGTATGGATGGTTTCAGTTTGGTAAAGACAATCCGCAAGAACGGTTTTACAATGCCGATTCTTATGCTGACCGCGAAGCAATCGTTTGACGATAAACGTACCGGATTTTCATCTGGTATAGACGACTATATGACAAAACCTGTGAGCTATGAAGAACTACACTGGCGAATTGAGGCACTTTTACGCCGTGCACGTATAGCTAATGAAAATAAAATCATTCTAAGCAACGTGGTATTGAATTCCTCTTCATATACCGTAATGGTTGGGGATAAAGTAACAGAATTGCCAAAAAAAGAATTTAATTTATTGTTTAAACTTTTATCCTATCCTGGACAGATATTTACTAAAAATCAATTGCTCGATGATATTTGGGGCTATGACTCTGAAAGCGGAGAAGATACCGTAAAGACGCACATTAGCAGACTACGAAACAAATTTCAAGATATTAGCGAATTTAAAATAATTACTATCAAAGGACTTGGATATAAAGCTAAGATAACAGGGGGTAAGAACGATGTCAGTTAAAAAGAAAAACTCTAACGAAAAACTAACACAGTGGCTTGTCTTTCAATCTGCCATAGTCATGATATCATCTGTTTGTATATATGCAACTGTAGATTTTTATGGCAATTATCTTGTATTAGGAAACAAACATTATAATTCTATTAGTGCAATCGGTATGTTCATCCCTATGGGTTTGGTCATGGGAATTATATCATATTTTTTTGCAAATGCGTTATATTACTATATTTTTAAACTAACCGTAGGAATCAGTCATGTAGCAAGTGGGGATTTTTACATTCGCCTTGATCCAAATAAAGCTGGCCCTCTAAAAGATGTATATATAAATTTTAATAAAATGGTCTCAGAGCTTCAGAGCGTACAAACTTTACGCAACGACTTCATCAATAATTTCTCCCATGAATTCAAAACTCCCATTACATCAATCAATGGCTTTGCAACGCTTTTGCTTGAGGAAAGCATTTCAGAGGAGGATAAACGGAAATACCTAAAAATCATAGCAGATGAGTCCGAACATCTAGCGTCACTTGCCAGCAGTTCACTGCTGCTTTCAAAACTGGAATCGCAGCAATTTATAGTGGATAAAAAACCTTATTCTCTTGACGAGCAGATCAAACAGTGTGCAATTATTTTGTCCACTGAATGGAATAAGAAAGAAATTCAGTTCTCTGCCGAGTTAGAGCATGTTCAATATTGTGGCAATTCTGACCTAATGCAGCATTTGTGGATCAATTTATTGGATAATGCAATTAAATTCACTCCAGAGCACGGTGAGATAACAGTTACACTCAAAAAAGATAATGAATTTATCAAGGTTACAATATCCGATACCGGCAAGGGCATGACAGAAGAAGAAATATCCCAAATTTTTGTAAAGTATTACCAGAGCGACTCATACCTTTCAAACAAAGGTCTTGGACTAGGTCTTTCCATCGTCAGAAAAATTATAGATTTATGCAGTGGCAAAATTGAGGTAAAGAGCACAATTGATGAAGGCAGCACGTTTACGGTTTACTTGCCCTATACGAACTAAAATGATATTGCTTTTGTTTTTTATAAGAAAGCCACTATGCTGGTAATATACTAGCATAATGGCTTTCTTGATTTGTTCATCAGATTATAATTTAAGCTTTAAATCTTTTCTAATGATAAAATAACTGCTATATTAAATCTTATAATTTATATAGATTTACTTGTCCTGTAATACCAGATAAACTAGAGGTCTTTCCCGTTTTCATTTTTCCAATAAAACCTTTAGGTGCATTTTCTCTCTCCAAAGTTGTTGCTACTTCAATAGTAAGTGTATTTTCACCCTTCTTTACTAAAGCAGAAATGTCATAATGGTATGGGGGTACAATCTGTATGCCGGCGCTTTGAGCATTCACAAATACCTCAACACCTTCTGCTGCATTGGTAATTTCAAGCACCAACTTTTCACCCTCTTGTGCAAAGAATAAGTTTTCATACCTTACAAATCCGGAGAACTTCGGCTTCTCTTTTACAAGATTATCTAGAAGTTGTACTTCCTTTGCTTCCTTGAAATTAGGATAATCGATGCTTCGACATAAACTTCTCACCCAATGCTTCTTCAGCACCATCTCAGTGCCCGTAGTTTTAATAGGCTCGCAAAGAAGTTCTTCATTTACATCATCGAACATAACAATCAAACTCTTACGAGGATGTATCTCCACATATAACTTTGTTCCATCTTCAAAAGCAATTGCCTCTAATAGTTCCAGATGATTATCCCATGCATTATAAGCATAGCACTTTCCGTTAACTGGCAAAGTAATAACACCCTTGTATACTTCTGCAGCTTCATTAACAAAATAAAACATATCATTACCATTATTGTAATGCAGGTAACGAATTCGGTTATTTGCCGGTTCCAATTCTATTTCTGGAATATGATTTTCATCAAGGAATCCTACTAGATCGTCTAATGCAATAACAGGGCAAGTTTGTATTCCCTGAAGAAGACTGTTATCCCCATCATATATTCCCTTTGGAAGTGACTCCAAGAATACTACTAGAAATCCCTCATTATGCAATTGGGTAATATTCTCTGCCAAGACTGCTGAGATATACTGAGCTGCTGGAATAACTAATGCTTTATATTGTTGTTTATTAACGGTCAAGCCTTTATTTAAATCCATTTTGTAACGTTCTTTTTCTGCAAATACATCTGTTGGTATAAAATCATAGTCAATTTGTTTATCAGCAAGCTTTCGAGCAGGTTTCTGTATCAGCATACATTTACCAGTCCACTCTGCTTCTCCATGATAAAGAATAGCAACTGGTGCAATGTGATATCCATCACTAATCAGTTCACACACTCTGTTCATATAGTTCATTAATTTTCCAAAATGACGGAATTGCGGGTCATTTCCACCAGCATAAAAATGTGGCGGGCAATCAGGATCTGGATATTTTTTAGGGCTAAAGGCATGGGGAACAAAATAATTAACTCCACGCACCATAAAATGATCTGCCAGATATTTTTCTAACTGAACTCCTTCCATCCAACCATAATTCCCAAAAATTTCACACATAGTGCGGCCTTTCTTAAGCGGGTCTATTGCACCAAAAGAAGCTCCGAGTTTGCCCAAAGCATAATGATAAAACTCACCATCATTCACATAGCCTAATGGATGTTTATTAGCAAAATCTTCTCCTTGCGGGTATACTTGCCCTCCAATATCATCAATTCCTGACATATCTTGTCCAGACAGTCCACGATAAAAGTGTCCAAGACTTGAACCTGTACGACAATGCTGGTTATTGTCCTCAATTAAATGACCTATGTATTCTACTCCATGTTCACGGCACCAGTTTCCAATTTGTACTGAGAAGTTTTTCTCTACCAAACGTGTTACCGAATCCATGTAAACATAACGCACGTGAGCAGTTACATCTTCGTCAAATCCATTATCCCAAAGAAGCGGAAGATAAAGCTTCCAATTAGCTCCAAGCTTTTCTATAAGCACTTGTTCCATCTCCCTACCCCACGGTAAGTCCTGATCCATTCCAAGTGTTTTACCCATAGAATATAGATGATCATTACCAAGTTCCGGCTCATCAGAGAAAAATCCTGCTATAGTTTCGCCAAATTCCTCTTTATAACGAGCATAGTGTGGTTCATAAACCGTGTCAATAAATACCCTGCAGGACTTTTTATCAAGCATATTAATATAATTTCGGTGAGGACCAGCATTACGAGTCAAGCAACTTACATAAATTTTCCACTTTCCTTCTGGTGCTTGCCATCTGAGCTTGCCGTCTTTTACATATCTTGTAATATCTAGCGGTTCACAAAATTCCTTACTGTCTGTACGAAGGGCACTTACACAGAGCAATTGATCATCGTCATATTTACGATGTGGCTTTCCAAAAAACATAATTGTCTCAATCATTGTCTTTTTAAATTTAGGGTGAATAAGCTTTTCAACATTTAATTTCGCAACACTACCTCCAGATACCTCAGCCGACTGACAGTATACGCTCTGTCTGCATAATTCAGCTGGGGCTTTTTCTAAAGCACCGTTGGCATATCCTGATGGAAAATGACTATCATCTAAAATCCAAACTTTCATGTCATATTTTTTTGCTTCTTCAAGTATGACATCCATATCCTCCCACCACTTAGGCCCGCAAAAATCAGGGTGTGGACGGCTTTCCACGCATACTGCTCCAATTCCTGCACTGTGAATTGCCTCCATATATTCTCTAAGGGTTGCTTCATCTTCACCATGCTGCCAAAAGAATGGTAGAATGTAGTTACTTCCTTTTCCATTCAACAAACTTTCAATTTTTTGATTCATGGTAAATTTCCTCTCTTCCATGCATTATTTTTTAGAATACTCTCATTACTATTAGTAGTTTTTCCACTTATTATGATCTGTATTACAAATTCCTATCAGAATCTATTCTGGAATGCTACCTGTCAAATTGATAGCACCCCACTTTAACTGACAATATAAATCTAATTAGCGAGCCTCTATTTTAACTGTTTGAGCCGTGCATCCTTCAGCTTCCACAGTCACATTTATAAATCCACTTTCTGTAGGACGAATAACTGCAAGTGCTCTTCCATCGAAAGTAGTATGAACTGTATCGAAGTAATTTTCTTCTGTTTTAGGTCTTCCACTTCCTAGTCCTTGTAGAACGCCAGTGCCCTCTACTTTCACTGTTAACTTTCTATCAGCAAGAGGTTTTACAATGCCTTTTTCATCAACAACGGAAATCTCTACAAATGCCAGATCAGTATCACCCTCATTAATTTGTGTGCGATCAACTTCTACCTTCAGATTCAAGGCGCTGCCTGCAGACATCAGAGATGTACGTCCTGTTTCTCTACCATCAATATATGCCACAGCTACAATCTCACCAGGTATATATATTATATCAAACTCCGCTTTAAAATTATTAGCTTCACCGGCACCTGCTTTGCCAACTGATTCACCATTTACCAGCAATTCCACTTCATCAGCCCCTGAATACACCTCAACCTTTACAGGCTTTCCTTCGTATCCTTCAAAACTCCAACTTGATATAGAATCACTCCAACTCCAAGGCATCATATTAGGCTTTTCACCATAGTGCTCAGGACGTTGTACAGCAATGTATGGATTATGCCTCAAGCCAAATACGATTTCACGATAATAGGATACTGGACGACGGTGACCAGTAATGTCAATATCGCCACAATGACCAGTGAGCCATGGGTATTCACTAGATGCCCCTTGTCCTAGTCCGCTTTCTCCATACGTAACTCTACCAATCCCTGATTCACCTAGATAATCCCAACCTGTCCAAGTAAAGTCACCAATTACATGTCCATTTTCTTTCACAAGCTTCCAATTATTTGCGATATCCTTAGGGAATGTTTCACTTCCACAAATGATTCTATTAGGGAAAAGTTCCTTATCATTCACATATCTATTATCTGCATAGTTATAACCTGCAATATCTACTGCAGCAAAAGATTCAGCAACAGATTGTGTTACAACTTCATGACTTTGTACTCTTTTTATCATATCAAAAGCATTTGCCATTGCACCGTTAACATCACCTTGCACGCTACCTCTCATCATTTTTACCAATGTATTCATTACTGAAACAAAACCATTAATGGAATTAGTGATGTACCTAGTACTATCAATACTGCGTATTTTCTCTGAAAGTTTTCTTCCCCAAGCTGCACCATTTGCGCTGCCGGTCTCAGGTATTTCATTTCCAATGGAATACATTATAACGCTAGGATGGTTGTAATCTTTATCTACCATAGCCTGAATGTCTTTTTCCCACCACGTAGGAAAATTCAATGCATAATCGTAACTAGATTTATTCTCAGTCCATACATCAAAACTTTCATCCATCACAAGCATTCCTAAGCAATCACATGCATTAAGCATAGCTTTACTTGCAGGATGGTGTGATATACGAATTGCATTAAATCCTGCCTCTTTTAGAATTTCAATACGGCGTTCCTCTGCACGCTCAATAGTAGCAGCACCAATAATACCATTATCATGATGAATACAAGCACCACGTAACTTAACAACTTCTCCGTTAATTCGTAATCCATCTTCTGCATCTAGTGAAAGAGAACGAACTCCAAATGTATTTGTTTCCTCATCAATTATATTTTCTCCATCCATCACCTTACTCTTGCAGGTATACAGATAAGGTGTATCAGCACTCCAAAGCTTAGGTTGTTTTATATACAAACGTTGACGGACAGTTGCACTTTCACCAACGAAAGATGTTAATGGGGCATTATCAGCAGCTACAATATTGCCTTCTGCATCTATAATTTCAGTTACTATCGTAGTTTCTTGTGGATTAATACTTTCGTTTACTACAACTGTTGCTACTGCTACAACCGCATGTTTATTTGAGATATCTGGTGTTGTAATTTTTACTCCATCAACATCAATATGCACTAAGTTTGTAACCATAATCTTAGTATTTCTATAAATTCCAGTCCCAGTATACCAACGCGAATCATCGTAGCTCTTTGTAACAACTCTGATTTCATTTTCCTCATCATACTTTAAGAAACGATCCGCTTTTATATAAAAGTTTGAATAGCCATAGGGATGCTGTCCTGCAAAATCGCCATTTATATACACCATGGCGTTCATATATACCCCCTCAAATTCAAAGGTTACTCTTTTATCTTTGTATTCTGCAGGTACAAAGAATTTTTTTACATAATCATAAGTTCCATCAGGGAAATAACCTTTCTTTCCTCCACTTACTGCATCTGCACTTCTATGCAGACTTATCATAGCATCATGTGGCAGTGTTACAGTTTTAGGCTGTTCACCTGGGGCCATGTTAAAGAACCCTTTATTAGGACCTACTGTCCAATTATTATTAAATGAATTTCTTATCATATTCTTCTATTCCTTTCTTTTTTAAAACTATTTTATTAGATAGTTTTTTCCTGAATAATGTGTGAAATTATTTTTAAGTCTCATCCATACATTAGTTTATTTATTCCCTTAGATTATTTTGAAATTACATTTATTTTATAAAACATTTACATTTTAGTATTCAATATTTGTTAACTAAATTATATATTTGTGTCATGATTATATAATTATCTACTCTATTCTAATAACATGTAATAGCTATAAAATCTAAGGAGGCTTTTGATACGCAAGAGACTACTAATTGAATAGTTATACTATCTTAATTTCATCAATCACATCATACCCTGAGTTATTTAGGCACAAACAAAAAAATAATATACCAGCTTGCCTATTTTGCGCATCCTTGGTCTATTATTTTCTTTCATGTGCCTTAGTAAACGAGTAGACTGTAAAAAATGAAATTAAATTTCTATTTTCTACAGTCTATTTCAATTTATTAATAAATCTATTAAATACTCACAGTTAACTCTTGTTTAAGTCCTCAATCATATTTTTTAAACTGTCCTCGGTAAATTGTCCTTGGCTAAAGGTAAGTATTGCGCGCAAAGGCATATATCTCATCATAGCCATCATCATTTCATTCATTTCAACACCTTCATGAGATTGACCTACTCCAAATTGCTTTACAATTTCTGCTCCTGCTGGATCTGCCATTAAGTCTCCAAACGTAGAATTTATATGGAACCTCTTCTTTATAGTAACTGTCGAATTAACTTTGATAGTTTCTATAAGTTCTATCTCTTTTGAGGATTTACCAATAAGTATTTCAAATACTCCGGTCTCTACATGCCAGTCAGCAATATCAGTGTCATAATATGCAAAGGCCCTTTTCTCTAAAATGAAAGTTACTGTCTTTTTTTCACCTGGTAAAAGCTCAACTTTTTCAAAAGCCTTTAATTCCTTCTCAGGTCTAATTACGCTGCTTTCTACGTCTTTTACATATAGCTGTACAATTTCCTTACCTTCAATCTTACCTGTATTCTTCACTTTCACAGATACGGTAAGAGTTTCTTCGTCTGATAGTTCTTTTTTATCAACTGAAATATCTGTATATTCAAAGGTTGTATAGCTTAATCCATGTCCAAATGGGAATAAAGTTTTTGTGTTTGTCTTATCGTAATATCTATATCCTACAAAAAGCCCTTCTTTGTATTCTACTTTATCTCCTTCACCTGGGAAGTTTATATATGAAGGATTGTGACTTAGTTCTATCGGGAAAGTTTCAGCCAGCTTTCCACATGGATTTGAATCTCCAAATAAAATATCTGCTATAGCACCGCCAAATGCCTGTCCACCCAAATAAGCCTCTACAATACCTTTAACTTTACCTATCCAAGGCATTTCTACTGGTGCCCCATTGCTCAGAACAACTATTACATTGCTTTGGACTTCTGTCACCGCATCAATTAATGCTGTATGATTTTCAGGTAGATGCATATGTACTCTATCATACCCCTCCGATTCATATCTTTCCGGTAATCCTGCAAACACTACAGCCACCTCAGCCTGAGCAGCCACTTTTTTTGCTTCGTTTATTAACGCTTCATCAATATTATCATTGTCAAGTTTATAGCCATCAGCATATAAAATTTTTGCGTTTTTCCCCACTGTTCTTATTATCTCTTCAAAGGAATTATCAAGTTTTGATGGTTTAATATGAGAGCTACCTCCCCCTTGATACCTTGGGCTTTTTGCAAAGGCTCCAACCACGGCAATTTTTCCTTCCTTCTTAAGTGGAAGTGTATTGTCTTCATTTTTTAGCAGTACCATACATTCTCTAGCTACCTCTCTGGCTAGTTTATGATGTTCTTCCTTGTCATATGTTGCATTATCTTTCTTGCACTCTACCGTTTTAAATACAACTTTAAGGAATCTTTCTACTGCAGCATCAAGTACGCTCTCAGATAATTCTCCAGATTTTACTGCATTAACAATCTTCTCATCACCTAGTCCATTGCTTGGTGGCATTTCAAGTTCCAATCCTGCGGCTAGACCTTGAGCTCTTTCGTTTACTGCCCCCCAGTCAGACATCACAAAGCCTTCAAATCCCCACTGCTCTCTTAAAATATCATTTAAAAGATACTTATTTTCTGAACAATACTCTCCGTTCACCTTATTGTAGGCAGCCATAACAGTCCAAGGTTGTGACTGTTTGACAGCACCTTCAAAGCTTGCTAAATATATTTCTCTCAAAGTTCTTTCGTCCACTATCGCATCTATTGTCAATCTTCTAATTTCCTGATTATTAACGGAAAAGTGTTTTAGGGATGTACCTATCCCTTGGCTCTGAACGCCCTTTATGTGATTGGCTGCCATCTCAGTTGAAAGGTACGGATCCTCAGAAAAATACTCAAAGTTTCTTCCGCATAAAGGTGAACGTTTTATATTAGCTGCTGGTCCAAGAAGTACCGCTACTTTTTCAGCCTGGCATTCCTCTCCAAGAGCTATTCCGACTTTTTCTAAAAGTGCTCTATCCCAAGAACAAGATAAGCCTGCTCCTGAAGGGAAACAAGTTGCAGGTACGCTGTCATTTAGACCAAGATGATCTGCGACTCCCTCTTGCTTCCTAAGACCATGTGGCCCATCTACTACCATTATTGATGGTATGCCAAGCCTTTCAACACTCTTTGTTCTCCAAAAATCAAGCCCTGAACAGAGGCCTGCCTTTTCCTCTAAAGTCATTTCTGATATCAGCTTTTTAATATCTCTAGTCATATTTTTCAAATCCTCCTTAGATTTCATGTTGATTAACCAAATATTTCCTTAACGTGATAAAGCTTTTGATCTAATTCATCTAGTATTTTATCTTCCAAAGTAAAAAATGGTGTTTTAGCAAACTCTCTCAAGGATTGTTGTCCCACCTTCTCAAATATCTCCTCTGGCATCATAGACATTTGTGGTAAAGTTTCACTCAGTACAATCTTTGATTCTGGATTGGAAAGTAGCTCATTTATCGACGATCTTGTACTATATCGTTTTATATATTCTTTTGTTGGTCTATAGCAAAATTCCCAAACTCCACTAGTAAGCTCTACACATATATTTTCACCGCTCTGATTTGCGCAAAGTTCAGTTTCTTCAAATAACTTGTTATTAACCTGTACCGTTTCAATACCTGTATCTGGCAATATAAGAGTAGCTGTTGCATTAAACGGAATTATAAATTTATAGTTCAGTGTGCCATCTTCATTGATTGACCACTGACTTTCGTATAATCCCACTGCTGAGTTTAAGCTTGCTTTCACATATTTAAGTCTATAATCCGGCTGTGGAGCTAATTTTACATGTCTAAAGCCTGGTTTATCTTCCACAGGGTTAATACCTGCCATATTTCTAAACATCCACTCCACTATTGAGCCGTAAGAGTAATGATTCAAGGAATTCATATCAGTACCACTTATTTTTCCGTCTGGTAATACTGAATTCCAACGTTCCCATATAGTTGTGGCTCCCATGGTCACAGCATATAACCAGCTAGGATAATCCTTATTTAATAGTAAACTATAAGCTAAATCATTGTTTCCACTTTCTGATAAAACCCTACATAGATATGGTGTTCCAACAAATCCTGTTGTTAAGTGATTTTTGTCTTTCTGCAACTGTTTACGTAAATCCTTCGCAGTTCGCTCTCTAAATTCATCGGGTGCTAAATCCATAAATAATGCAACTATTAATGCTGTTTGTGTACTAAGTGCAAGTCGTCCATTTTTAGTGAAATATTCATTTCTTATTGCTGTTCTTACTTCATTTGATAACTCTTCATATTCTCTTGAAATCTCTGACATTCCAAGTACTTTTGCTGTTTTAGAAACTATCTCTGCTGAATAACAGTAGTAAGCTGAAGATATGAAGCTAATCTCTGTTCCACCAGTTGGAAAAACTGAATCTTCTCCATCTAATCCTAACCAGTCACCCAAGTGGAAGCCTGTTGTCCAAAGCCTTTTTCCCCCTGATGCATCAACATCTTCCTTTATATAATCAACCCAAGCTTTCATGCTGTTAAATTGCTGCTTCAAAATAGCTTTATCTCCATAATGAAGATATACATTCCAAGGTATTACAGTAGCTGCTTCACCCCAAGCACTAGAGCTAACCCCAAATCCAGTTATATCTGGTACAAACATTGGTACCATTCCAGCATGTTCTTCTTGCTCCTTCCAAAGATCATAACCATATTTATTGAAAAAAGCATAAGTATCCATATTAAAACAAGCAGTCCCAGAAAATACTTGGGCATCTCCAGTCCATCCCATACGTTCATCTCTTTGAGGGCAATCTGTTGGTACATCTAAAAAATTACCTTTTTGTCCCCATAATGCATTTAAGAATAATCTGTTTATTAATGGGTTGCTTGTTTCAACATGTCCTGTTAAATCCATATCTGAATATAGCACACAGCCTATAAAATCATCAGGATTAAGGTTTCCATTCCAACCTGTTACTTTTACATATCTAAATCCGTAGAAAGTAAAATGTGGTCTTACTATAGCTTCTTTTCCATCTGCTATATATTTATGCTCTGCTTTTGCGGTTCTCAAATTCTCACGATAGAAATTACCATCCTGCAGAATTTCTCCATATTGTAATATAATTTCTGTTCCTTTTGGCGCATTGGTTTTAAACTGAACCCAACCCACCATGTTCTGTCCCAAATCTAAAACTGTCTCACCTGCTGGTGTTGAAATCACTTCAATTGGTTTTAGTTTTTCCTTTATTACAACCGGTAAGCTAAGTCTTGCCTTTAACTTGCCATATCCTAAATCTACTTCATTGACTTCATATATAGTTGAATCATTTAAGGTAGCATCATAAACTTCACCGTCATATATACCACTTGCTACTATATTACTTTTAATTGCCTTCCAGCTGCTATCAGAGTGTATATTTTCAACCGTTCCATCTGCATAGGTAATCATAATTTCACAAAGCAATGCAAATTTATTTCCATATATTTCAGTAGAGCCACCATCATTAAATCCAAAGCGTCCCTTATACAAACCATTTCCTAGAATAACTTCTACTGAATTTTTTCCTTCCTTAACAATATCAGTAATGTCATATGTTTGATATTGAATCCATTTATTATAAGTATTAAAATTTGGAGTAAGGTACTCTTGTCCTACTTTTTCTCCATTAATGCCCATTTCGTATAATCCTAAACCACATGCATAAGCACGAGCTGATATAACTTCTTTTGAAACAGAGAACTCCTTAGTAATTACTGGATGAATTTCTTTGTCAAAAGCTGGAGTTATCCACTTTGCACTCCAGGCTTCATGAAGCTTAGCTGTTTCAAACCATTGAACCTCACTTGTTGCCGCCTCTCCGTTATCTGCACAAACTGTTACACGCCAATAATAACGGGTATAGGGTTTTAATTCTATCGGTAATTCAAATGCAAGGCTGTCAATCTCCTCATCTTTACCACTATCAAACACTAAGTCGTCAAAGTTTATATCTAAAGCTACTTCTATTCGAGCAGCAACTTGGTTTTTTGCTTCAGTATCACAAGTTATAAAAGAAAAGCGTGGCTTTCCTAAATCAAAGCCTAAAGGATTTGTAATACGGTTTACTTTTAAATTTGTTATTCTCATACTTTTACTCCTCATATAAGTCTTTGTTATTTATAAAAATTACACCTACGTTACACATTTACGATCGGCCCAATATAGTATTTTAATTCAATAAACTGATAATATAAAATTAAGTCTGGTAGCTATTTATATAGTTACATTAACTTCCGCATTTTTTCTGCGTTCTGCTAACTCCTTAGTTATTTGAGCTTGCTTTTCCTCTGTAAGATCAAACCACATTACACATGCTGTAAATGCTATAAATATAGCAGGTAAAATACTCATTACCAACTTAAGACCAAAGATTGTGGAACTGCTTTGCTCTACCCCTGGTACATATCCAATGAGAGCTAATGCCCCTGCAGCTATAGCACCTGATACAGCAGTAGCAAGAGTTTGCATAAATCCATTAATAGAACCCATAAATGCATTGATATTTATTCCAGACTTCCATTCAGTATAATCCATTGCCGCTGGCATCATTGTACCCTGAGCTGGAGAAGACATTCCACCAATTAAAGTTGCAATAAATGATATACCTATGAACGCTATAATACCAGTTGAAGTAGGTGGAATTAATATAAGTGAAGCCATTGATACAACAGAGGTAAAAACAGATGTCATTACAACTGGTTTAATACCGAAATGTTTAGTTACTTTTCCACTTAACGCTACACCAATAAGAGATGGAACCAAAGCAATAATTCCCGTAATAGCCATCAAACCTTCATTGTGGAAAAAATACTTAAAATAATGTAGAGAAACAGCTGCTCTAATACCATTACCTAAACTTGTTGCAAATCCATATACATATACAATTACAGCGGTTCTATTTGTAAAAACAGCTACAAACATTTGTTTAAACGAAGGTGCTTTCTCATCTTTGTTTTTCTCTACTATATATCTTTCCTTTAAGGTAAATACTTGGAATAGTGCTATTAGTATAGTAATAACAGCTACTGCTGCCATGAGTAAAGAGAAACCTTTTGCATCATTGCCTCCACCTAATCCTTTATATATAGGTTGTACAGCTGTTCCAACTAATAAAGCTCCTATTATAACAGTAAAGAAACCAAGCTGGCCCATTGATACTCTTTCATCAACTCTTTTTGTTATCGCAGGTGTGATTGCCGCAGCTGGTGCATTTCCTATTGCTCCCATAACACTGTATAAAGTATAAGTAACAGCAACATATACTAACTTGCCAGTAGGACTTAAATTAAAATCTGTAAAGGTTAGCCATCCAAAAATACCCAAGGGTAAACCTAAAATTAAAAACCACGGCTTATATTTTCCCCATGGAGTTGTTATCCTATCAATTAAGGCTCCAAAAACAGGTGCTAATACAGCATCAAAAATACGAACAACTAGAAATAACCCTGCTACATAAGCTGCACTAACTTTCATCACATCAGTATAGAAAAAAAGTAAAAACATTTGCATCATTTGATAATGAAAAGTTGCAGGCCCCCCACTAATTGCACAGGCAATCTTCTCACGCAACTCAAGTTTTCTTTCTTGCCCTTCTATAGCGTTTTCATTTTTAATAACGTTTACTGCGTTCATAACATTTTCCTCCTCTTATAATTTTACTTAATAATCGTTTGTCGAATGACTCAAATCTTCATTTCACTGATTTTCAAACATATATGCTTATATATTTTTCTCCATTAAGAGCGTAAATCACTACTTTGAAAGTTACAATAAAGTAAATATCTTTTAAATATCTATAAAGACATGCCCCTGATAAAGTAAAAATCACTCAACCCTGACTGTAAATGCTTACATTCATTAGTTTAACATCATTTCATTTCTTCAACATTCCATTTCTTCTCTACTTTTAGGGCGTTTTTTATCTTTTTTCTAATAGTTACAAAAAATATAATTGTAAGATTTGACTCTTGTTTTATCAGATCTTTATGACAATCAAGTATTACGCTGGAAAGTATTCACGCAAAAATTATATTGCATACCTCGTTCATTTTCTGAATATTCACAAAAGGTAAAATCTTAAGATTTTACGCTTTTTTCATACAATAAAAAATCACAAATTATTCAGTAAATTAGATAACTTATGAAAAAAATAATAAATATATACTATGGAACGAATATAGAATTCCGGCAATTGATGGAAGTATTATAGAAATTCCTAATGCAGAAACTTTAAGAAGTAAATAGGATTGTGCACTTAACCTTATTATAATCAGTAATATTTTTAAATATTATGTAACAATTCTTAATTTTTCATAAATTCTCTGGAAATTTATATCCTCAAGTTGAGTGAATACTTTTGGATTATAGATCAATTATATGTATTCTAATACTACTAATTTCGCTTCAATCCTAGTCTTAAACTTATGGTCATAAAGCATATCATTTTTTCATGATGAGAAAAAAGATTCAGTACAAGCATTATCAAAACAACATCCTTTTGCACTAATCCTTTGTCTACAGCCATTTTCTCTTAATAAATATTGGTAATCATATGATATATATTTTACCCCTCTATCGGAGTGGAGCTTAAAGCCTTCCTATGGATCTTTTACATTAAAATCTTGTTTCAGTAAATTATGTGCAACATTAAAATTATGATTAGAAGTTGTTACTTTAAATTTTCTAGTTATTTTACTAGAGACCTTATTCTCTTTCATTAACCTTAAAACTCTATTTATTTATTAGTATGTTTGGCTTTAATATACCTAGCATTATAGGTTCAGCAAGACTTTTTATTTACTCTCTTTATGCTTACTGTTACATTTAATTCTTTGAAGCTTGATATCACTTTTTACTAATTTAAATATCTGAATATTCAAATTTTGTGTATCTCAGTCCAACCAAATATTTTGAAATAAACTTTTATTCCAGATTCAACTTAGTTAGAGGTTTTCCACATGCTGCCTCTTCTGCCGCTCGTCCCCATCTTGCTGAAATTTTATATAAATATTATTTTTTATAAAGTCTATTACTAATTTAAATTAGTAATAGACTTTTTAATGTTAAATGCTAAACTTCAATTTATTATATTCCTATTTCTATTGCTTTTAATTTTGCTTGAATTTTAAAAAGTTTTTCTGCTAACTCATCATACTTATAATCTAAATATTTTCTTACTGCTTCATCTTCTGTTTTACCTTTTTCCTCCATCAACCTATCCATATCACTCATTATCGAAAAATATTCCATTGATAACTTGTATGCTGTTGCTGCATTGGCTATAACATTTTCTATCATAATTTTCACCTCCTTTTCAATCTTTAGTGACATTATCATAGGTCCATAATTATATGTGATTCCAGAAGCTCTCGCTTTCTTTGTTGCCCGCTCAACAATTTCAATTTCCACTAGAAATGAATCTAAAGATACTGATAATTCAATTCTATCAGTATCTTTTATATTAAAAATAAATTTAGCATTTAATGCATTTACCTTACACTTCCATATTCATGTCACTTTTACAATCTTCAAATGTTTTGCTTTACATTACTTCATAAATACATGTTTTTCTATATCATCTCTTGCAATAATTTTCATCGAAACATACTATATAACAATCTTATAGGCTGCTATATCACCTAAAACAATTGAAACCTCTTTAATAACCACTGCTCGGTATGTACCTTAAAAATTTTCTTGTAATCTAAGTTCCTGCCAAATTTATTCATTCTGCAATATCTAAATTAATTTACTACTTTGACCCTGCAATTGACTATGTTGTAGTGAGCAGTCCATGCTCACCATTATCAAAGCTACTCATAAAAATAAAAATATCACTTATAACTCAGTATCTCTTCTTTTTTCAATCAATTCTTGGAGTTTTATACTGGAATTATTAATATGTTGCATTAATCCATAAACTTTTTCTATACTTACATTCTGTTCTTCCGTCGTTGCCAACATTTCTTCGGTTGCTGCAGAATGTTCCTCAGATATAGCTGCTATGTTCTCTGATTGTTCACGTATTTCCTTAAAAATAGAACTTACGTTTTCAATCATCTTTAATTCATTTAATATATATCCATCAATATTATCGAAGAACCTTTTAATCTTCTCAAACTCTTGGCTTACTTTATTTGTAATTATTACGCCTTCTTTGACTGCTGAGCCGCCATTATCTACCTTTTCCAAAACAAGTTTGATTTTGCACTTCATTTCATAAATGATACTATCTATTTGTTTAACTGTATTTGAACTTTGCTCAGCTAGTTTTTTAACCTCCTCTGCAACAACTGCGAATCCTTTTCCTGCTTCCCCTGCTCTTGCAGCTTCAATTGCTGCATTTAATGCCAGTAGATTTGTCTGTTCAGCAATTTGAGTTATACTTGAAAGGAATATATTTATATCATCCATACTGTTATTTAATACTTGCACAGTTGCTAGAGAGTCACTTACAGAAAAATTTATAATCCCCATCTGTTTATCTATATTTTTTATTTCTTCATCACCATCTAAAACTATTTTACCCATCATTCCAGATGCATCAGCAAGTTGTTTGGACATACTCTCGATTTCTGACATCTTTTCATCTGCTTTATTCATCATTCCACTTATATGATTAATACCTTCTGCTTGACCCATAACACCTTTTGTTGTTTCTTCTACAGTAATAGACATGGAATTACTCATTCCCTTTAATGCTCCTATGTTTTCATAACAGCCAGAAATGTTTTTATTTAAAACTTCAGTATTATCATAAACTTTCTTCATTATGCTATCTAATGAATTTAAAAGTTCATTTGCCTGCTCTTTGTTCTTAATAGATGAATTGATTAATTCATTTCCCCATTTACATAAAAAAAATAAAATCAAAATCACAAATTCTACGTTAATCAAAGTGCTTTGAAAAGTTCTAAGATCAAGATTATCATATAATAATTGATTTATAATCAATATTACATTGTATAATACCCCTGAGATCAGCAACAAGTTCTTATTAAGATATAGTGCAGTAATGCAAAGCCCAATCATTATTGCTATTCCACTGATAGCAGATACATTCCCAATAGCAAAACTAAAAATTAATATTAAACTTGTAGCACTATGAAAAACTTTCTTGTATATGAATACCATAGATAATATAACCCCTATAATACTAGCTACCAATGGCACATTATACCAAGTTCCATATCCCATAACTATTCCCAAAATTGGAAATAACAAATTAATACAAAGCATAACTACTAGAACCCTATTGACCTTTACTGTATAGTTTAACATGTTAATATTTTTCATGATTATCTCCCCCCGCGTATAATTCCATTCCGTCTTTTTCTCACTACCCAAGTTTTCTACAATTATTAAATAAGTAAAAGCAATTATGTCTCTGTTTACAATTGTTGCTTTAAGTGTTATAAACGTAAAATTTCATATGTATCACTTGTAAGTGATATATAATTCAAGCGAACTAGAATTTACTATCATTTTAGAATACGTTTGCAATCAAGTATTGCATATATGTGTCTTTTTATATACATTTGTGTTATACTATAAAACAATCATAGGCTTTATGAGCTATTGGTAACTATCCATTATTCATGCATTATACCTTTTCTAAAAATCGATCACTGTTAATTAACAAGGCTTATCAAAGTAAGTTTAACCCAAACATGCTTTTTACGAATTCCATTTATTCTCGATTCTTAAGTTATTTTTATATCTTTTTCTATATATTCGCAAAAAATAAAATCGTAAGATTTAACTACCCTTCACATCAAATATTGACAGCAGTCAAATATTAATTTAGACTGAATTTGAGGTGAGAATATTGGAATTCTTTCATGAAATTATAGAAACAGATGATTCATTGCCATTTAAAATCTTATTGCATAATGTGAGATATGTAACAACACACTGGCATAATAGTTTAGAATTGTTTTTAGTGCTTTCAGGTGAGGCTAACGTAAATGTAGATGGAAGAGATGTTCAGTTAACTGAGAACGATTTTATTGTAATAAACTCTAACGAAATACATTCCATAACCACTAAATCAGATAACTTGATATTAGCACTTCAAATACACAGTTCATTTTTGAAGAATATATTTCCAGATCTAACTCAAACTAAAATTAAATGCTATAGCCTTAATAACAATGACAACCCTAGCTATACATATTTAAAAAACCTTATGGCAGAAATTGCAATATTGGCGAGCAAAAAAGTTAAGAACTATATCATAAAAGTACATGGTCTTTTATATGAGTTGATGTATGAACTTATCACCTATCACGGCGAGAAAATTGTTAATCACATACAAACAAACTCTTCGAAATATATTGACAGACTTTCATCGATAATAGCATACATCGAAATGAATTATAGGAATGATATATCATTAAATGATGTTGCAAAGTCACAGAATTTATCACCAAACTATCTAGCTTCCTTCTTTAAAACTCATATGGGAATGACTTTTTTAAACTATCTTAACAGCATTCGTTTGGAAAAAGCTAAAAGTGATTTAATCAGTACTGATCTGTTCATCACAGATATAGCACTCAATAATGGTTTTCCAAATGTTAAGTCTTTTAATAAAATCTTTAAAGAAAGATATAACGTTACACCAAATGTGTATAGAGTCGGAAGAAAAATCTCAAATTCAAGTGGAGTTTTTAATTATCTGGAAATTGATGATACTAATATTTTTGCTTTATTGGAAAAGTATATCCAGCCTCATTCAATAACTAGCGAAAAATATTATCCTGTTATAAATCAGAATATTGATATCAATTCCTGCGTGAAAGGAAAAGAATTGAATCATAACTGGAAATCACTAGCTACATTTGGGCGTGCTTCGGATGGCCTATCTTCAGAAATACAAAAACAGCTCACAGAGATGCGGCGTGATATCGGATTTAAGTATGTGAGATTTCACGGATTGCTGGATGATTCTATGTTTGTTTATAATACTCTTAAATCAGGTTATCAATTTAACTTTACCAGAATATTTGAATTATTTGATTTTCTATTATCCATTCAACTTAAGCCATTTGTTGAGATTTCATTTATGCCCTCTGCATTGGCAAAAGAGATGAATAGCATTTTTATTGAAAAATCATTCATATCAATGCCAAAAAGTATGGAAATATGGTGTGAATTGATAAAAAGTTTATTAAAAGCATGCATCTCTAGGTATGGCTTAGATGAAGTAAGAACGTGGTATTTTGAATTTTGGAATGAGCCTGAATTGCTTGGGTTTATGTGGAATGACACAGAAGAGGACTATTTAGAATTTTATAAATCCACATTTGATGCATTCAAATCAGTTGATCCTGGCTTAAAATTCGGCGGCCCTGCATGTTTTGCTGAAACAGTCACAAACGCTTCATGGTTTGATACTTACGTGGCTTTCATTAAAAGTAATAATTGCATTCCAGATTTTTTTTCTGTGCATGCGTATTCTGTAGTATACAATGTATCGCCTGAGATTTCTACTCTTAACGATTCCAACTCCGTACTATTTGGCGATAAAAATTGCTCCATTACAGTATCAGCTGATGAAGAATATTTAAAAAATACTATTCAAAATGTCATGACTGTTCTCAAAAAGCATGAATTTGAATCAATTCCATTATTTATGACTGAATGGAATTCTACAATATGGAATAGAGATTTATGTTCAGACACCTGTTATAAGGCCGCTTACTTGGCTAAAAATCTCACTGAAAATATGGATAAAATTGATGGTTTTGGATTTTGGACAATTTCAGATCGAATGCAGGAAATCTTTCCCTCCCCATCTTTATTTCATGGTGGATTTGGGCTTATAACCCATAATGGTATTAAAAAAGCTGGTTACTATGTATATACTTTGCTGAACAAATTGGGAAATAGATTTATAGACTCTGGTAATGGGTATTACTTAACAAAGAATGAAAAACAATCTTCACAGAACATGCAAATATTGTTGTATAACTACTGCCACTATGACGACAATTATAGGAACATGGATTCATCTTATGTTTCGCAGTCAAATAGGTATAATGTTTTCATTGATGAAAATGAGGTAATCTACAACTTTTCCATTGAAGGATTTCCAAGTGGCAGATTAAGAATTAAAGAAACGCGCATCTCACGAAAGGCTGGAAGTGCATATGATAACTGGGTAGATATGGGCTGTCCAGAAACACTTACCCCAGATGAGATTCAGACACTTAAGATGCTTTCAGTTCCATCAATTAAGATTGAGGAAAAGACTATCACTGGTAGCTTTGAGTTAAATTGTTCATTACTACCTCATGAGGTTGTGCTAATTGAAATATTATCACAGTAAAACTATTACTGTTTACTTTAACAGAAGCTATATCGATTGAGTAAACTCATTTGATATAGCTTCTTTAACTCCATATGGCTTTATCTTATATAAACTCCACCAAAGAATACAATAATTTGGTTCTTTTGCTTAACCTCTGAACATCCCGTCAAGTTTTCCATTTTGTAATTCCCTTTGAAAGAGCGACCATCCATATTGTTATTTACGATCATTCTGCTACTGTCAATAATTCCTTGAATGACTTTAGATTATATGTAGCCTTATAACTAGATACAGCGTCCCCAATTGCGCAGCTATCCATACCTCCTGCTATTGCAGCTTCCACTCCCGCTACAGCATCTTCTACAACAAGACACTCTTCAGCTGGTAAATTTAAATATTGAGCTGCTTTTAAAAAAACTTCTGGGTCTGGTTTTGAATGATTTATGTTATTACCATCAGATATGGCATCAAAAAAGTTACCTAATCCTATTTGATTTAAAATGAATTTTGCATTTCTACTTGATGAGCCAATTGATAATTTAATACCTCTATTTCTAAGTTCAATCAATGTATTTTTTACTTCTTCTGTTAAATCATTTTGTGACATATTCTTTAATAATTCTTTATAAATGTTGTTCTTTTCTTCTGCATACTTTACTTTTTCTTCTACTGACATTACACTATTATACTTTTCTAGTATAATATTAAAGCTTTCCATTCTGCTTACTCCTCGCAGACGATTATTTATATCTTCGTCAAAATAAATTTTTAATTTCTCCGCTATAGCTCTCCATGCTTCATAATGATATTTATCAGTATGACAAATTACTCCATCTAAATCAAATATTATTGCTCTATATTTCATTTTATTTTCCTCCGATATAAAATTTTAATGGGGGAATTCTCCTGAAATCACCCATTAAAATCTTAGATTCATTTTAATTAATATTTTGCATCTTCTCTTCCACAGAACGCATCAACCGGGCTTTTACCTTTAAACTCTGAACGTCCCATTAATTTCTCCATCAAACTTTCAAGAACAAATTCATTATTTGTGTAGGCATTCACATAAGCTTGTACCATTGGTACATCTAACAAATGATAAGGGTTAGCCAAACTAATAAAAATAGTAGGTATTTCTGAAGCAAACCATGGTGCATCATCCCCCATTCCGCCTAATCCTTTCCAATGAATTCTTATAACTGTGTTGTTACTTGCAGTTTCAAAATTAGCTACATAAATTGCTAAATCATACTTGCTTGTAAAATCAGATACTTTCGCTCCAATCTCTTGCATTACTTCTATTGCACGAGGAGATAATTCACCAGCCATGAAAGCTTCAACATCTATATTAAAATCTCTATCTCTCAAATGCACCTCAAAGCCCTCAGCCTCAATCATTGACTTAATTTTTGTTCGTAGAGGAGAGTTAATATTATCACTAGTTTCAAGGACATTTAAATATACTTTCTTATATTTATCATTAGTCAATGGCAATAAATTATCATTATTTTTAACTAATGTGATTCCTTTATCTGCACAATCTTTTGCCCATTGAATATGTTTATCAGCTTTAAAAATTGACAATGCTTCTTCGCCCGGTACAAGCATATTTGAACCTTGCTTTTCATGAAGTTTCAATGCTGCTTTTGTAGCGAGTATTCTAATAACAGCTTCATCTAATCTCTCATCAGTAATTATTCCGTTATGATATCCCATAAACATATATTGGATATCCTCCTCCATATTCTTAGTAAACAGTAACATATCACATCCTGCTGCAATAGCCGTTGGAACTGCATCTTCACGTTTCATTCCTATTGTATATCCAACCATCTGTGAAGCATCTGATATAGTTAATCCGTTAAAACCAAGCTTGTTTCTAAGTAATCCTGTCACTAGCTCCTTTGAAAGTGACGCTGGCACTGGTTTATTACTTAACTCAGGATTCAATTTTTTTGCATATGCAGGTTGAGCAATATGTCCAATCATAACTGTTTGAGCACCGTATTCAATCAATTCTTGATAAACTTTACCATAAGTATTATCCCACTCTTCAACAGATAGGCTGTTAACACTTGTTAATAGATGCTGATCACGCTCGTCAACACCATCACCCGGAAAATGCTTGATACTTACAGCGACACCTTCTTCATTTGCAGCATCAATATACCTCTTAGCCATTTTTATTACCAAATCAGCATTATCACCAAATGTTCTTACGTTTGTTATTGGATTTCTAAAATTCATATCAATATCTACAATTGGTGCAAAGGCCCAGTTACATCCTACTGCAGCACCTTCACTGCATGATATTTTACCTAATGCATATCCCATCTCTGCATCATCAGTGGCACCAACTTGCATTGGCTTAGCAAAATTTGTCCCGTCAGAAACCATTCCTACCCCACCCGCTTCAAGATTTGCTGCAATGAGTAGTGGTATTTTTGAAGAATTCTGCAATATGCTATGTGCTTCTTGTAGACCTTTACCATCAGCCGGACGATACATGATTCCACCGATTCCTATTTTTTTTGTTAGCATTTCCAATACTTCTTTATCAGTAGAAATTCCAGGCATACAAAACAATTGACCTATTTTCTCCTCTAATGTCATTCCCTTTAAAGTATCTTCAACCCATTTGATGCCATTATCATCAAGGTTAAATGGCTTTACTTTAAGATTTATCATAATTATAGCCTCCTATAAAATTTTATTAGTTTCTTGCGAAGCAAGGTATATGCTGATAGTTTACCATCAATACTTTTTTTGCACATTCCACTTATTATCTAATTTATAGGCATTTTTTATCTTTCTTACTTCTTTAAGATTAAAAGAAAATCGTAATATTCGACTCCTTTCTCATAGAATTGAATTATCAAACTAATTAGGCTATGATCTATAAATGAAGATGAGTACATATTTTCAGTAATTAAAAACGTGCCGATGGATATATCTTAAAAGATGCAGGATCTGATGGTATAATTAAAGCCATAAAAAAGGCTGATAAAAATATTAAATTTATTAATATCTTTATCAGCATAAGTATGTAATTAATAAGCTGTCCAACCACCATCAACAGCCAAAACTTGCCCATTAACAAATTTAGAATCATCTGAAGCAAGGAACAGAGCAACTGAAGCTATTTCCTCAGGTTCACCAACTCGTGAAATTGTACTCATTCCCGTTCTACATATTGCTGAACCACGTTGATTAATGTTGGTCATTGTAGCATTGATACTGGTTTTTATTGGTCCTGGAGCTATGGCATTGCAACGGATACCCTCTTTTGCATATTGAAATCCTGTATTTTTTGTTAAACCTACTACTGCATGTTTGGAAGCAACGTATGCAGCACCAGCCATACCTCCACGTAAGCCTCCTACTGAAGTTATATTAACAATTACACCATCACTTTTAGCTAAAAAAATTGGTAGCACTTTTCTTGTAGCCCTCATTACTGAAGTCGCATTTACTGTAATTAATCTATCCCAATCTTCATCTGTTACATCACCAACTGCTGCCATATTATCCATTATACCTGCATTGTTAACTAATATATCAACTGTTCCATAAGTTTTAACAGCAATATCAAATAACTTTTGAATGTCTTCTTCTTTAGTTACATTTGTTAATACTGCCATTGCAGAACCTCCATTTGTCTCAATCTCAGCTACAGTTGCTTTTGCACCTTCTAGATTAAGATCAGACACTACCACATTAGCTCCTTCTTGTGCATATAAAACTGCAATGGACTTTCCCATTCCAGAAGCAGCTCCTGTTACTATTGCAACTTTTCCTTTAAGTTTCATTTTTAATTCCTCCTTTAGTATTTATATAAAATTTTGGTGCTTGCAGGATTTAAGAAGTATTAATCTAATGTTGTTGCTACCTCTATCCTCAGCACATCTGTTAATTCATATATTTTAGTAATTTGCCTATGAGTAAATTTTATATTTAAATCACATTTAATCATAGTTACCTAAGTCATTAAATACTACATTACTTTAGTAATATATCTTCATATAAACAATGATATATCTAGAACAAAAAAACACCTTTCTCAATCTCATATTATATAAGATTGAAAAAAGGTTTATAAATGCTTCTACAGTTACATTGCTTTCATCATTTCTTCTACGTACTGCAAGTTCTTTAATGGTTTGAACCTGATAACACAGTAACACCAATTTATGCCCTATAACCTTTTATATAAAGGTTATACACCTATTTGTGCAATAATAGCCGCTATCACTATGAATAATTAAATTAACGCTCTCCTACTATATACTGAGTATTTTCTTTAACCAATTATGGGCCAATTCAGGCCATATTGCAATTCCTTTATCAGACTGTTGTTGTGATACAAACTGCTTCATTCCTTGTAAGATTACATCTTTAATACTTACCCCCTGTGGAATATTCCCCATCATATTAAATGGTGGTGGTAATTCTTTATTATTATCTATAAGGAATTGCATAGTTCCAAAAAACTGTTGCATTGTATAAGCTCCGTCATAATTTCCAGAAGCCCACTCCTCGTTAGCCAGTGACATTCCATGCTTTCCATTTCCAAAGACATGATGTTCAAAAATCACACCTTGTTCCTTACATGCTTTTGCAAACAAATAGCTGTTTTCTACCGGTACAAGTTCATCTGTTGCTGTGTGCCATAAAAATGTAGGTGGCGTATCCTTTGTAACTTGTTTTTCTAATGACATATATTCTAGTTCTTCTTCAGTTGCATCTGACCCTAAAAGAGCTGTAAATGATTCTCTATGTGCATATTCCCCTGAAGTAATAACCGGATAAGATAAAATTACAGCATCAGGACGATTGCTGATTCCTGCATATTCATCTTCAGTAATTAATTCTTTTGCATCATAATGTACTGCCAGACTGCCACAAAGATGACCCCCTGCCGAAAAGCCGCATATGGTCAATTTATCTGGATTAACATGAAATTCTTTTGCTTTTTTCCTCACAAATATAACTGCCTTGGATAAATCCTTCAAAGACTGCATCTTCAATGGTGTTTCCATTAACAGGTTTGTTGTATAGGTCACAACAAATGCATTATATCCTTTATTATAAAATTCCTTTGCTACAATTTCTCCTTCTGTATTAGATACCATACAATAGCCACCACCTGGTACTACTATAATAGCTGGTCTTATACTATCATCTTCATCATGAATGTAAGTAACAACATTTGGAATAAATGCCCCTAGAACTGGGTAAGTATATTCTTCTTTTGTCCATAAACTATAATTTTCATTAATCATTTTAACTTCCTCCACTTATCTAAATTATTATCTTAAAGGGTTTTGTAAACACTTACACTTATAAGATTAACATCATTTCATTTTTTCTACATTCCATTTTCTCTCTAATTTTAGGGCATTTTTATCTTTTTTTTATGTTATAAAAAAACAAAATTGTAAGATTTGATTCTTATTTCACCAGATACTTATAACATTCAAGTATTACGATAGACTAAACTTAAAGTTATTCCACAAAAACAAATGATACAATACCACCCTAGCCTAAAAAGATACCACTTTTAAATAATTATTTTAATTTAACATGCTAAATTAATATAGCAAACCCGATGTTTATCAAAACAAACATCGGGTTGCAAGCAACCTGATGTTGTCTAGTTAGACAATCCTTTTGCCTCAGATGCTTTTTTTACATCCAGTACACTTTTCCCGTCACCTTGCTCTTTCCCAAACTTCCCCAAAACATACAAGCTCTCCTTCGGATGTCTAGTCTGCGTTGCACGATCTACGGCAATTAATCCAAAGTTCTTGCTAAATCCTTTATGCCATTCAAAATTATCGAGCAAAGACCAATGCATATATCCCAATACCGGAATGCCATCAGCGACACAATCTGCAACACCTGCTACTGCTTCTTCAATAAACGCCACACGTCTGGTATCATCAGAAATTCCAATTCCATTTTCTGTTACTATAATTGGAATAGATAGTTCTTTGGATACAGTACGAATGACATTTCCCAGTGCCTGTGGATAAAATTCATAGTCCATCTGTGTACGTTCTGCACTCTTTGGTACTGGAAGTACACCGTCTGGTCCTACCATTTTACGCGTATAATTTTGTAGTCCGAAGAAATCATCTTTTTGAATATATGGAATATAATGAATAAATTCTTCCTCCCATTCTTTGGCTGCTATTTCTTCACCACCCTCCTGTGGTTGAAAATCATGAAGGGAAAGCGTAATTCCCACTTTAAGTTGTGGACATATGGTTTTCATAGCATCTCTTGCTGTCTCATGCGCACGCATAATCAACTTGTCACCTTCTGGTGTACGCATGGAAAGGAAAGTATTTACCTGAGGAGTACCGAATACCTCTGCCGCTTCCTTCATACGCTCTTCCATTCCTTTTGGCATATCTACATTCACACCAATCTGCACATCTGCGTGCATTTGTTTCATGATATCTCGGATGATTGCTGCCAACTGTAATCCCATATTTGCCTCATTGATAGTACATACATAACTCATTAAATCACCCAATTCACGTACTACATAACTACAATATTTTGCAAAAGCATCAATAGTCTTTTCATTTTCCCACCCACCGTCTTCTACTAACCATTTTGGTGAAGAAAAATGGTGCATAGTTACAATTGGTGTAATTCCTTTGCTTTGACAATATTCCAGCTTTTCACGATAATGCTGAATTTCTTTTTCGTCAAAACTTCCTTTTTGTGGCTCAATTCTTGCCCACTCAATGGAAAAGCGATATGCGTTAAGCCCTGCTTCTGCCATTAAGTCAATATCCTCTTTGAATCGATTGTAGTGATCAACTGCATCCAGTGATGGCTCATCAAAGCTGGAGTGTTTCATATTCTCCATTGCCCAGAAATCACTATTGATGTTATTGCCTTCTACCTGATGTGCAGCGGTAGCCGCTCCTACTAAAAAATCCTTTGGTAATTGTTTCATAATTTTTTCCCTCCAAAATTTTATTTAAAGTCATTGGGTCATACGTAAATGTGATATTGTTAGCAATTATGCTGTAATGTCGGTCGATAGCAATGCTGTCTACTTATCATTCAACTGATTGATGAGCTTGGTCCAATCATTCACATGTAGCCTTGGTAGGAACGTTTTAAGAATTGCCAAAGGCTGTGAATATATACCTGTAATCATACCTCGTACCTGCGCCACATCCATCTTCTCTCCTGTTACACTTCCGGCAATGCCGCTACGAATAACCCCCTCACATATTGCATCCAAATATTCGTCCATAAAAATTTTACCAATTGGATGCTTCACAAAATCTCCAATGGATGTCATGAGAGAAAAACTCTGCTCCTGCTCCAAATATTCTCCGTTTGCATGGATTTCCTGTGAAAGAATCACATCATGCGATGATTTTCCAATCTGAATTTCATATATACCCCCAGGCATATGGAACTGCTTCGCGTCCTCGTTCCAATAGGAGAATGCCCGTTTGTCCAGCTCGAAACAAACAGTTTTAGTCTGTCCAGGCTCCAGTTCAATTTTATCAAATCCACGCAATTCCTTTGCTGGACTATAAACCTCACAGTTTTTAACTGCTACATAAAGCTGAACTACTTCCTTACCTGCCATGCTTCCAGTGTTTGTTACATCTAAGGAAACCTTCAGTATGTTACCAGGTGATATTACTTTTTTATCAAGCTTTAGATTGCTGTAAGAAAACTCTGTGTAGGAAAGGCCGTATCCAAATGGATAGAGCATATCCACCTTTTTTGTTTCATAATAACGGTAGCCCACATAAACACCTTCCTGATAATACGCTTTGCTTCCTGCATCCAGATAACTGAGAAAAGCTGAGGTATCCTCCAACCTCTTTGGAAATGATTCTGGAAGTCTGCCGCTTGGATTCACTTTACCAAACAACAGATTTACCGTTGCTTCACCTACTGCCTGACCACCAAGATACATTTCCAAGATACCTTTGACCTGATCTGTCCACGGCATTGCTACAGGACTTCCATTGTGCAGTACTACTACCGTGTTCTTTTGCACAGAAGTAACAGCTTCAACCAGTGCATTGTGACTGTTAGGTAGGCAAATATGTTTACGGTCAATCCCCTCACTTTCCATATTATTTGGAAGACCAATGAACAGAATTGCTACGTCAACTGCTTTTGCAGCTTCTACAGCTTCTTCTATCAAAACCATATTCGGCTCATCACCATCATAGCCAGGACAATATGTAACCTCTGTTATTCCTTTTACCGCATCAAAGGCATTTGTAGTCCGTTCCGCATTTACTGTGGAACTTCCACCACCTTGATAACGTGGTGCTTTTGCAAAGGTACCAATAAAAGCAATTTGGGAAGTAGACTTCAATGGAATAATGCTGTCTTCATTCTTTAAAAGCACTGCAGACTGTTCCACTGATTCGCGCGCAACTTCATGAGCCGCATCGAAATCCTTTTCTACATTCACTTGGCTGTTGTTAGCCGCATGGAAAACGATACTTAACAGGTTTTCGCAAGCAATATCCAACAGAAATTCTGGCATTTTCCCTTCACGAATCGCTTCTACAATCTCTGCATCTGTTTCTTTCTCGGCAGGCATTGTTAAATCAGTCCCAGCAGCCACTGCTGCAACACGATTGTGTGTAGCACCCCAGTCACTGACTACAAATCCATCAAATCCCCATTCCTTGCGCAGAACATCTGTCATGTATGTACGGTTTTCTGTCGCATACTTGCCATTAATTTTGTTGTAAGATGCCATAACACTCCATGGGCGAGCTTTCTTGACAATAGTCTCAAATGCAGGCATATAAATTTCCCGAAGAGCCCGATCACTAACCTCAGAAGAACTCGTTAAACGGAGGGTTTCCTGATTGTTTGCCAAGAAGTGCTTTACGCAGGCACCCACTCCCTGACTTTGAATACCTTCTATATAAGCTGCACCTAGTTCTCCCGCTAACAGCGGATCTTCTGACAGATACTCGAAGTTTCGTCCACAAAGAGGACTGCGTTTAATGTTTACTCCAGGCCCAAGAAGCACATTTACGCCTTCTGCCTGTGCAATATTACCCATCGTTTCACCGATTTTTCGCAGCACATTTCGGTCAAAACTAGCTGCTGATGTACATTCTGCTGGAAAACATACAGTTGGATTGGTGATTGCTCCACCGAATATATCGGTTAATCCACTGTGTTTGTTGACACCATGAGGCCCGTCTGCCATACGCATGCTTGGAATACCCAATCTCTCGATTTTTTGTGTCAGCCAATCAGTAGCACCAGAGCAAAGAGATGCTTTTTCTTCCAATGTCATTTGAGAAATAAGCTTTTTAATTTCTTCTTTTATCATTTTCAAAATCCCCTTTTTTTAGTTTTTACTACTTAAATTTATTGTTATACTTTATTATAGGATTCTAATTTCTCTTTGTCTAATCATTAACTTGATATTAAGTTTAATAACTATACTAATTACAATTATATATATAGTTATATAACACTTTATCAAGTTATCTCTTATGTAATAAAAAGAAAAAGGCTTTTGTAAGCAACGTCTCCCTGCTCTCATATACCTGATAGGAGTTATAAAGATTGTTCGTTACTCTTGTCTAATCGTTAAATGGTTCTTATATATAATATCTATACTTATTTACAAAAATAATCAAATCATAGTACACTTTATCAAGTTATCTGTTGTATAATAATTCAAAAGCTGCTAATTACATAAAGCAAATCACATTTTTATTTAGAAAGGATACGGACTATGGAGATTAATTCCCGAATTGAATTATTTAAAAATATGGTATGTGCCAATTACAATGTGTTTTTCTGGTCTTACAGCATTACTGGGCAATATCTCGACAGTAGCTGCGAGAATCCATACCTCTTTGAGCAGATTTTTTCTTATGTTGGATGCAAAAATAATATGATTCAGCATGCAGCAAATCATACCACTCCGCTTATTCTGAGTACACTATTAGATATAAAATGGGCTGTATGCATGGAAGCCCAAGAAAAATCCCAACGACGTATTTTTGTTATTGGACCGATTCTTACCGACAGTATCTCTGGAGAAAGCATAAGACACCGACTCCGTTTCATGAAAGATATTGTTGATGATTTGTGGGAAGATAAAGTGATTTCATTGATTAAATCCCTACCAGTAGTATCTGCTGCCAGCCTGCAACAGATAGCATTAATGTTGCACTATTGTGTTACGGAAGAAATGTGTAAAGCAGAAGATATCTGCTATCAATACCTTCATAATGAGCAAGGAAACTCTCTTCAGCATACCACAGACATTACTAGGGGAAACTGGTCCAGAGAGCACGAGCAGACGCTGATAAACAACATTCGGGAAGGTAATATCCACTACAGGAAAACACTAGAAAGTGACACTCTTACCCAATATATAAATTCCCTGTATGGCAAAACCAAACTGCACGATATTAAGTATTCCTCAGTTGTATTTATCGCCCTATGCGTACGGGCAGCTATTGACGGTGGCATTCTTTCGAACAGTGCTTGTGATCTTGGATACTTTTATATACAAAGCATCGACAAATGCGGTTCTTCTGCTGAGATTAACACTATCATCCAGAATATGTATGATGACTTTATTCATCGAGTTTACCGATGCATACATTTTCCTGGTAAGAGCACTGCCATTCAAAGCTGCTGTGAGTATATTAACCAACATGTAGAAGATAGATTGACCGTATCCATTCTAGCAAAACAAATTGGTTATGCTGATTACTATCTTACTCGTAAATTTAAAGCAGAAACAGGACATAATCTCCGTGATTATATTCGTGAAGTGAAGGTGTCAAGAGCAAAGTTTTTACTCTCAAACTCTCAGCTACACATTCAGGAAATCAGTGATCTGCTTCATTTTTCCAGTAGGAACTACTTTGCAGTTACCTTCCGAGAAGTAACTGGAATGAGCCCTGCTGTATACCGTGAGAAACATACGGCTGGCTTGTAAAAGAAAAAGCAAAGGCATCTTATCTTATAAATAAGTACCTTTGCTCTTTTCTTGTGTTTTTTTCTACTTAGAACAGATTAATCTAGTATTACTTTGGTATTAGATATTCTCTCCGTTTGTCTTAATTACATCAGAATACCAATAGCCAGAATCTTTAATTGTCCTCTCCAATGTCTGGTAGTTGACATATACAAGTCCGAATCTCTTATCATAGCCTTCCGCCCATTCAAAGTTATCCATAATCGACCAATAGGTATAACCGAGTACTGGAATACCTTCCTCAACTGCACATTTAAGACTTTTTAAATAGCGGTGAGTAAAATCAATACGCTGAGGAGCATGAACTCATTGGAACAGTAGTCGTATATTCAATTATTATTTTTAATATAATTTTCTACATCCTTCACCGTTGGCAGTGACGTCTGTGCGCCTTTTTTTGTTACAGTCAAAGTTCCGACAATATTAGCAAAATCAACGGCTTCATCAATGGTTTTCCCTTCTGACAAAGCCACAGCTATCGCACCGGAAAAGGAATCTCCAGCGGCAGTAGTATCAACTACTTTTACAGCTGGGACAGTTTTATGCAGGATACCTTCTGGACTGTTATAAACAACCCCATTACCGCCCATAGTTATTATGACATAGGGAACACCCTTCCTGTTTAAGAATTCCACCGCTCTTTTTCCATCCTCGATACTGCTAATCTTTATTCCGGTAATCATTTCACATTCTGTTTCGTTCGGAGTTAAAACATCCACCATAGCAAGCACTTCATCACTTAGCTTACTTGCCGGTGCCGGATTAAGCAATACCTTAATATCATGCTTTTTTGCAAGCGATATCGCTCTTACCACTGTCGGAAGGGGTATTTCCAATTGCACTACAATAATGCTACTGTTTTTAATGATTTTTTCTGAATCTTCTATCATTTCTGGTGTCAGTAGTGAATTAGCAGCAGGATTCACTATAATGCAGTTATCTCCCTCTTTTATAATAATTACTGCAATCCCTGTAGATGTGGAATCTTTAACCGTTACATGGTCAATTATTACATTGTTCTCTTTTAAATTATGAAGTAAATCCTTACCATACATATCATTACCAACACAGCCAATCATGGAAACTTCTCCTCCCAGTCTTGCCGCTGCTACTGCCTGATTTGCCCCTTTACCACCGGACGCAGTCATAAAGCCACTCCCTAAAATAGTCTCGCCCATTACAGGTACTCTTGGTGCATTAACCACCAGATCCATATTGAGACTTCCTATCACTGTTATTTTACTCGACATTCAAAACCCTCCTATCAATTTGAGTACTCGTTGCTTTTATTCCGTTAATCCATGCGTGCCTGAGCAGTCGATGCTCTTTCAACGATTCACACAGGTATTGTGTGATTATGTCTGTCTTTTATATCCTTATGAAAGAGATTATATCCATCATAACATCTGTCGCCTCTCTGGCCATCGTATGAATTGTGGTTATGGATGGACTGTAGATAGCTGTAATCGGAATATCATCAAACCTGCCACAAGAACATCTTTCGGAACTCTTATGCCAATTTCTTTTAATGCAAGAACAGCTCCAATTGAAAGACTATACGTTGTACACATTAATCCGTCAAATTTCAATCCTTTTTTACTACATTTTTCTATCAGTCTGTTGCATCAAGAACATAATGGTGCGAGCCACTATCGACACTAAAGCTTTCACCATTTGGCAAACTGATTCTGGCAGTTTTGTTTGGTGGGATTGTGAAGTCAAAAATTAATTTTCCATCCTTGTAACGCCAGCTACTTTCGATAATACCATATACGGAATCGTATTTGGCCTGCGCCCATTGCAGTTTCCTGTTAGGGTGAGGTTTCAGTGTGATTTCTCCCCATTTAACCTTAATACCACACACGCCATCAAACAGCCAACCGGCCACCGTTCCATAGGAATAATGATTATGGGATGCGTTTGGTGTGCCATCTGGAGCGATGCCGTTCCATTTTTCCCAAATCGTCGTTGCACCCTTAGTCACACTGTAAAGCCATGATGGAATCGTTTTTTGTAGTAGAAGTCTATATGCTGTATCATTGTAACCGTAATCTGTTAGGACACCGCACAGGGCGTGGGTCGTAAGAAAACCAGTATTAAGATGATAGTCATTTTCCACAATCAGCTCATTGAGACGTTTGGCCGCTTTTTGTTTCTCCTCCTTAGAAATCAGATCAAACACAATTGGTCGCACATACTGGCATTGTCGCTTAGACCGTATTTCTCCATGATGAGTTGACCTCTCGTAATAAGCTAGTCGGGTCTTTTCTTCCATTTCCAAATAATATTTTTTTGCATCCTTCTCTTGCAGCTTGCCTGCAGCCTGGGCAAGCAGTTTGCAGGAATGGGACAAATATGCCGTTGTCACATCCACTGGACGAATCAACATATTCTTCATAAAGATTTTGGCTTCTGAAGTACCTGGTTCTAGCCATTCGCCGAAATGATAACCAGCATCAAGACTATATTGCTTATACTTTTTCAAAGACAGTCGTTGCAATATTGTGACCTTCTTGGCGCGTTTTAGATTATAGTTCACCCATTTTTTTGCTGCCTCATAGTTTTCCTGTAAAATTGTCATGTCCTGATACCGTTCGGCTAAAGCATCCGGAATAATCGTGATGCAGTCACCCCATCCGGCGCTACCTTGTAATTTTGCAACCTTTGGAGTACGAACCGGCACAAAATCCAGCAACATACCGCTATCCTGCTGTGCCGAACGCATTTCTGCTAGCCATCTACGGTAAACTGGATAAATATCATACAAGTACATGCCTGTATGGCCAAACACTTGGGCGTCTCCGGCCCATCCGCAGCGTTCACGGGTCGGGCAGTCGGTAGGAACATCAAGGAAATTGCCCTTAACACTCCAGTCAACATTATGGAACAACTGATTCACATCTGGGTCCGAACACGAGAACCAGCCGACCTTTTCCATATCAGAATAGACTGCAACAGCTGTAAATTCACTGCCGTCAATTTCAATCTCCGTGTCCACCAATACATAGCGGAATCCAAAAAAGGAACCGACTGGTGTATGATGGTTAAGGCCCTCCTTGCAGGTGTAATTTACCTCCTGCTTCAGCAAAATTTTATAATCAGGTGGTTGTTGAAAATTCAACTGGGTAAAATTTCCGTCTTTATCAAGAGTCTCACCGTGGGCCAACCGTATTTTTTGCCCCTTGTGAGCATTGAGTTTAAAGGTCACATATCCAGCAATGTTCTGACCAAAATCCAGTAGCTTTTCCCCATTAGGGGTCGTTATTAGCTTAGCTGCTAGTCGTTCCTGTTCCAAGACAGGGACACTGTTAGAACAGATCAGGTTCTCATAACCAAAATGCTCGACCTTGACCTGATGATATGCCGTGATTTCTTCCAACAACGCGTCATAGACCTCACCATTGGAAATCTGTGATTCCCTCACCGGCCCATTCTGTGAAGCCAACCAGGTATCATCTGAGCACAATACTACTTGCTTATCGATTTCCAGTTGACATAATAGTGAAATATCATTGCCGAATACATTTGTATTACCAAGTATTCCGTTTTTGCCGCGATACCAACCATCTACCAGAGTGACCTCAATGACATTCGTACCAGTCTGTACTAGTGTTGAAATATCAAATGTCTGGTAGGGAATTCGCTCACTGTATTGGGAATTTCCAGGCAGAAACACTTGAGGAGTAACAGGCTTTCCGTTTATGTAAGCTTTATAAATACCGTGGGCAGTAATGTACAGTCTTGCATTTCCAGTTTCATACAGTACAAATTCCTTTTTTAGATAGCTGGCAGGTTTGACCGCCTGCTCATCTACAAACAATTCCGGTGTGATCCAGTGCGCTTTCCAGTCTGCCTCTGAAAGTAGGCCCATTTCAAAGTATTGTGGTTCTGAGTGGGTTTCCATGCCATCTTCGTCCCACACATGGAACGAAAACCAGATGCAATCCCGACTTTGCAGTTTTGGACCAGCATAAACTATGCCTGTAGTCTGGTCTGATTCTATCCTTCCACTGTCATACACAGTCTCGGTGAATTTTGAATCTTTCGCACACAGAAGGCGATACGCCGTCTGCTTTTTGCTATCACCAGTCAGCTTGTAAGAAAATGTTGGTTTTTGGATATCGATTCCGGTCGGATTATTCAACCGTTCGGTTCTTATTTTTGTGATGTTTAACATAATTACTCCCCTTCCTTTCCGCTTGTACTTTTTGCCTTTAGCATAAGCACTTACTAACCTCATAATAACTAATGAGAATTTTCTAATCAACAGATAATATGCAACTCTTTATCTTCTAAATAAACATTATATTAAAAATAGTTTGCTAAACAAATAATTTTTTTATATTTTACTGCAATCATTTACTTTGTAATATTCTTGGTTTATAATTTAACAAAGCAATAGAAAGGAACATGATATGAAAACAAATATTCAGTATGAACGCACCGATAAAGCAATAATTAATACTTTTACAAGACTTTTGCAAAAGAAGCCTATCGACAAAATCACTGTTCAGGAGATTCTAGATGAGACGCCTGTTAACAGAGCAACATTTTACACTCACTTCAAAGACAAGTATGAAATTGCCGAAAGAATGCAAGCACAAGTGTTGGATAATATAAAATCTTTGAGCTTCTTATTATTTTCAGAAGAATATGGACACTCCCACCAAAAGAGCAACAAAATATTTAATGAATATCGTGCCGAATACAGGGAAAGCTTGCTTGCGTTGCTGAAGGTAAAAACCGATACTGTAGATGTGATAAGATTTTGGGCAAATGATATAAGGAAGGAATACCTCTCATCCTCGCACAGTGAAACTGCAAATATTGAAGCACATATATATTCAAATATAATTACCGGATTGATGACATATACAATAGAAAGTAATGAGAGCCAACTGGATATCATGAATAATATAATAATGATTTTGCTAAACGTGCTGTTGAAAACCTTGAGTTTAGAAGACGACAAAGAGGTAAATGAACTATTAAATAAAAAACTGCTAAAATGAACTGCACCCAACTCACTCAGGGAGATACGAAAACCGTGAGAATATTATTTTATATTAGATTTAAAATTAGAAAATTTACGCATTGCAAAAAAGACCTGCTGAAAATATGCAGGTCTTTTCTATTTGTCCAAAAACCTAAATTTTATGATTTATAAAAATTTCATACATATAGCTTCCACTTCCAACTTCATATTTTTCCTCTTTTGAGAGTTCAATTTCTGCAGTCGTGTTAGCTGGAATTACAATTTCAAATCGATAACCTTTTTCTGTCTTTTTCCAATTACTTATTACTTTGCCATACATGCTATTATACTCAGTTTCTGCAAATTTCAGGCTTCCACCAGGTAACGGCTTTATTAAAAATCTATTTTCTCCTGCAATCCTAATTCCTCCAACTGTATCAAAGATCCATTCGCATACGGCTCCTGGGGAATAATGATTATGACTAACATCTCCTTCCCAGTTTTCCCATATGGTTGTTGCACCTGCATTTACCTCAGCAAGCCAGCTTGGTGCTTCTTCATTTTCTAGCATTTTATATGCCAAATCTGCTCTTCCTACTTCTGTTAATGCCGACAAAATAAATGGTGTTGATAAGAAACCAGTACCAATACGGTAATTTCTGTTTTCCACGGCCTTTGCCAGTCTATTCTGCACGTTTTCTTTCTTCTCTTTCTCAAGCAAACCTAGTGCTAACGGTCTTACAAGCTTTGCCTGACGATCCGTATCAATACTGCCACTTTGTAAGAACAGGTAATTGTATGCACTCTTTGCACCATCCGCATATTCACGGAATAATACTTCATCTTCATTTTTACCTAATTCCTTTGCAACTTCTGTCATAAGTGACATAGTATAATGCATATAGGCAGTACATTCTTCCGTATGCAATACACTACCAACAACCTTTTTCATAAATATACTTATTATATTTATTATCTTTTGCCTTTTTCTTATCTTTCATTCCTGTATTATGAATCATATACATGGCATATTTACGCATGACTTCATAATAGTCATTGATAAAACTCATATCTCCATATCTTTTCCAGAAACGGTATGGAATAATTACCTCCGCATCTCCCCAGCCGACAAAGCCTCCGGTATTTTTATATACCATATCCATTCCTACATAAGGCACCACCGCTGATATTTTTCCATACTTAATATCTGTCATCCACTTTTGATAAAATGCTGCTACATTCATAAAGTAAGATGCTGTATTGAAAAAATCTGGGCATCGCCCGTCCATCCCAGACGTTCCCTGGTCGGACAGTCTGTTGGAATATCCATAAAGTTACCCTTCATACTCCATAAAGTATTGTGTACTAACTGATCGATTTTTTTATTCTGATATGAAAGCTTCCCGTTTCTTCCATATCAGAATAAACTGCAATGGAATGAAACGCTGACGCATCAAAGGGTACTTCAATTTCAATCTCAGCATAACGGAATCCAAAAATAGCAAACGTTGTCTTATGATAGTCCCTATTTCCACTACAGATAAATTCAATTTCCTGCTTTGGCGTCGGTGCCATTTTCCCCCATATTTTACTTTCATCACCTGTTATTAATAGCATTTGTTTTAACTTCCCAGGCTCTTTTGCGGGTTTATTTATCTGAATGTTTTTCATTGTAAATTCGCCATTTTCATCCAGAATTTCCCCACAACGTAGTTTTACTTTCTGTCCTTTTTTCCCTGTATAGAAAAAGTAATATATCCTGCTATATTCTGACCGAAATCAAGAATTCTCTTTCCTTTTGGAGTAACAATCAGTTTTGCTTCAAATCGTTCTTTTTCACAAATATTCACATTATTAGATGATGTTGGTATTATTTTTTCTTCTGTTATTTTTGCCTTTCCCACATAAGATGGGCATCTGCCTGCATCGTATATCTCTCCATCTTTCATATCAGCAAACCTGATTTATCCATCATTGCTCCAACTAAAGGTATCATCACTGACAATCCTCTCACTAGTTCCATCTTCATATTCAATTTCTAACTGACAAAGTAATTTCGTTTGTCTTCCAAATACATTCGTTGGTCCAAAACAACCAATAGAACCTCAGTACCAGCTATCAGCCAGCTGTATTTCCAATATATTCTGTTCCTTAAGCAACTGCGTTATATCATAGGTCTGATATTGGATTCTGACACGATAATCCGTACATCCTGGAGTAAAACAAGTATCGCCTACTTTGTATCCGTTTAATTTTGCTTCATACAGTCCGCAAGCACTCATATACATTCTGGCCTTAGAAACATTTTTCTTCGTATGGAATTCTTTTTTGAAACAATCTACTGGATAACGTGTGTTCTTTTTTGGTGTATAATTTCCTGCAATCCACCTAGCACTCCAATATTCTTTCCTTAGTAGTCCTATTTCAAAAAAAGATAAGAACCATTCACTTTCCACATCTTTTTCATCCCACAATTTTACTTTCCACGTAATCCTGTCACTGCTACTTAATGCTTGACCTTCATATCGAATATGCATCATTTGGGATGATGAAACCTTATTACTATCCCAAATCTCAATTCCATTTTTTTCTGCAATTATCTGATAAGCACTTTGTTTTACACCGCCCTCACAGTTCCAGAAAAATCTAGGCTTTAAGATATCTATTCCCATAGGCTCATACATATATTCCGTTTTTAAATTTATTGCTTTCATATTGCTGCCACCTCTTTATCTAATTAAATTGATCAGAACTTCATATTTTTTTAATATTACCTAAAAAGTTCAAGCTTTCTTTAGGATATCTTATTTGTGTTGATCTATCAACAGCTATTAATCCATATGTTTGATCATATCCTAACTGCCATTCGAAGTTATCTAGTAAAGACCAGTTAAGATATCCAATTACAGGAATACCATCTTCCACACATTCATGTACACCCTTTACTGCTCGTTCTATGAATTCAATTCTTTCAGCATCATCAGCTGTTGATATTCCACTTTCTGTTATAAGCATAGTTTTTTTCCAATGTGTTGAAACAAATCTTAATACATTACCCAATGCTTCTGGATAAAATTCATATCCTGCTTTTGTTAATCTTGCATTTTCGTCTGGTCTAACCACACCATCTGATCCATAAATCTTTCGAGAATAATTTTGAACACCTAAAAAATAATCTTCTTGAATATATGGAATATAGTGAAGAAAATCTTCATCTTGCTCTATTTTTACAAATTCTTCTCCTCCAGGTATCGCTTGATGATCATATATGGAGAATGTTACTCCAACTTGAATATTAGGATTCACTTCTTTTATTACTTGTCTTGCTTTTTCATGGCATCTCATAATAAGTAAATCACCATTTTCTGTACGTGATGTAATAAATGGTTGTATTTTTCTTGGATCAGCTCTAAAGGCTTCACCAACAGCTTTGTAATAATTCTCCATTCTTGTTTTCATATCCATATTAACACCCACTTGGACATATCCGTTTTGGGGTTGTTTCTCAGATGAATTTGCCATAGAATCTGCATATTGCTTCATAATCTTAGCTAATTTAAGACCCATATTAGCTTCATTTACTCATCTTTTTACCATCCCTTATAATTTTAGTAACAAATCTAAAATAACTTATGAATTCCAAATACTTATTCTATTTTCAACAGTAAAATTTCATACGTCAAATTCAACTTTGTGCACATATATTTTTACACTATCTTATTTTTTATTTAATTATCATAGAATTCAAAGAAAACATCCCTTTTGTATTTAATTACATTATACCAAAAGGGATGTTTTTTGTTATATACGGTAAAATTCAGCTTTCACCTCATAAATTAATGTACGAAAGTTTAGTTGCTTTATTGGTAATAATTTTATACTGTAGCATTATCTTCAGCATTTTTTCTACGTTCTGCAAGTTCTTTCGTAATTTGCGCCTGTTTATCCTCTGTAAGATCAAACCATATCACAGATAATGTAAGCACCGTAATAATAGCTGGTATAACACTCATTAACACCTTAAATCCAAAGAGAGTGGTACTACTTTGATCTGCTGCCCCACCTACATACCCAATAACAGCTAGCATTCCTGCTGTTATTGCACCTGATAAAGCGGTGGCAAATGTTTGCAAAAATCCATTAAAAGAGCCCATAAATCCATTTATATTCATTTTATACTTCCATTCAGTATAATCCATTGCAGCAGGCATCATTGTACCCTGAGCTGGATTAGCAAGTCCAACAAAAAAGCTTAAAATAGCAAGTAGAGCCATATATAAATTGACACCGGCAGGTGAAGACGGAAGTACTATAACCGCAGCCATTGATACCACATTGACTATAGCAGATATAATCAGATTATTTTTAATACCAATACGTTTAGTAACTTTAGAACTTAATGCCACACCAACACCAGTAGGAAGTATACTAATCAATCCTGAAATAGCCACCAATGCCTCATCATGAAAATAATATTTAAAATAATATATACTTGCAGCAGATCTAATACCATTTGCTAAATTAGTAGCAAGCACAAACAAATATACAATAATAGCAGTTTTATTTGTAAATACAGCTACAAACATTTCTTTTAACGAAGGTCCCTTTTCATTTTTAGCTAGTTGCTCTACATACCTTTCTTTTATTGCAAGTTTTTGGTATACAGCTATAAAAACGCTAATAACTGCAAATGCTCCCATAAGCAAAGAGAAACCTTTTGCATCATTACCTCCACCTAAAACTTTATACAGAGGTTGTACAGCTATTTGTGCAACAAGAGCTCCTATTATAATTACAAAAAATCCAATTTGACCTATTGATACTCTATCGTCAATCTTTTTTGTAACGGCTGGTGTTATTGCATTTCCAGGCCCTGCTCCAATTGCCATAACTATACTATATAAAACATAAGTAATAGTAGCATATATTATCTTGCCATTTGGACTTAAATTAAAATCTGTAAAGGTTAACCATCCAAAAATACCACAACATACACCTGTAGCTACAACCCACGGCTTATATTTTCCCCAAGGGGTCGTTACCTTATCAACAAATACTCCAAAAGCTGGTGCTAAAAAGGCATCAACTATACGAGTAACCAGGAACAGTCCTGCTACATAAGCTGCACTAATTTTCATTATGTCTGTGTAGAAGAAAAGTAAAAACATTTGAATAACTTGAAAGTGAAACGTTCCAGTACCATTATTGATAACAATGGCTAATTTCTCACCAAGCTTAAGTTTTCTTTCCTCAACTTCTATAAAATTTACATTTTTATCAACTTCCGTTAAAATCATAATATTATTCCTCCTTGTAATTTTCCTTAATTTTGGCTTATTATTGTTTAAGTATACCTTTTCATTTTAGTATACCTTTTCATCTTTGCATTGCATATTTGTGTCTTTAAGTATACATTTGTATTTTGTTAACAAATAATATTTGACATGATTGTAATTATTAGATAATAAAGCAGTTGTGCGTAGCTGTACTTGGTTTTTTTATGGAGAAATCAAAACCACAGTCCCTTTTTGAACTATGGTTTCATCTTTATCTATGAATATATTTTAATAGGTATATATTTTTTTCTTTTATGTTTTTCTATCTTTAAGCATATCTCTATTAGAAATAGTCTATTGTATTTATCTTCCAAAAACTGTTTCCCAGCCTGCCTTGAATTTTTCAAGACATTGATCTGTTTACGGATGTTTTACCATTTGTAATATGCAACCTCCATGTTAATACTTCGTCTATCACGTCGGAGTAACTGTGACAATATAGAAAATGCCGTGATACAATTCCGCCTTTTTAGTATAATCGCTGTAATAATTTCAATTTTAAAGAAACAAACAGTTATTATTCTGATACAAGCATAAATTCCAAGAACTCTATAGATCCTCTACCTTCATAGTTGAAAAACAGAGGTTGTATTCCATCTGCTACAGAAACCTTTCCGGCAAATGTAGTCCATATTGGAGTAGGACAAATCGAAATCTCACCTATTGGCTCACCATTCGGGGAAGTTTTAATAAGCAGCCTACCTTTTGCTTTTCCTCTTACTTTTACTGTGATCTCCCTAAGATTCTCCAGCTTGAAATATTTATATCCTGCAACCATTCCGTTTTTACCATTGGTAATGTACTGGTTTGGTGCCGTGCCTCCTTCATCCGGATTGTAGTCTGCTCCATCCTGAGTAAGATAAGGATGTTTCTTTCCCATTGCCAAAGGATGTGAAATAGCTGGTGTCTTCTTACCATACAGATTACATACTACTCTAGCAGGATAAGTTCCACTCCCCAATAACGGACCACCGTTTAAACCGCAGGAGGTCACTTCTACCTGTGGTATAGTGCCATCTTCTAATATCTTAATCTCCTCAGCGCAGCCCTGTCTGGAAAACATAGAACGATTAGTCTGGCGATGGTAGAATATATACCATTTTCCATTTATGCATTCAATACCACCATGATTATTACCAAAACAATTCGTAGGTTTATTTCTCTCTGTTCCTGGAAATAGATCACAGTGACTGATAATTACACCTCCGTACTTGAAATCTCCATCCGGTTTATCGCTTATGGCATAGCACAATTCGTGAAGATTCACAGAGGAATATACCAGATAATATTTTCCGTTAATCTTTCTTATGGAACTTGCTTCGAAGAACTCGTGTCCCTCAAAATCAGTCCCATTTCCTTCGCCCAGCAAGGGGAGGAGTTTCTTAGGTTCTGTTTTAATGGTCACCATATCGTCTTCCAATGTCATGACTACAGATGACTTCGGTTCCTTACCAATTGCACGTTTTGTTCTAGGCCCATTTCCTGAATACAGATAGACGGTTCCATCATCATCTATGAAGATGCCCGGATCAAACTGAATTGTATCCCCTTTTCTTGAACCAATAGGTTGTCCGCTTTTATCACTTACTAGTCCTAAGAATTCATATTTACCTGCCGGAGTATCACATACTGCCACTCCGATTTCTTTTAACTTATCGTCCGGGCAGTAATACATATAGAACCTTCCATCCTTCCCCTTTACTACATCCGGTGCCCAAAGTTCATGTATGCCATCTTTCATACGGATGTCTTGATCATTGCGGTATATCACACCTTCATATTTCCATTTAGCCAGATCAGTAATATCTGCCGAATAGCACACATAGTGATTCATACAAAATTTTTTTCCATTAAATCTGTCATGGCTTCCATACAAATATACTCTGTCTCCGAATACATGTGGTTCTCCATCTGGTATATATTCATATCCAGGTAAATATGGGTTGAATGCTTGTTTCTTAGTTTTATTCATTTTTCCTATTCTCCTTTTCTTTGTTTTTTTATTTTGTTCTGAACGCAAACAAATATGCGCAGAGTTTCCTATTGATATATTTTATAGATATGTATTTTTATCGCTATCATTTTTTTATTATGCAAATTGTTAGTCCACTATTTCATTCCAACCTTAACCTGAACAGTTATTGCTAATTTACTAATAATAATATTTAATACGTAAAAAATAATCTTAAATCCCAATTTCCCATAAAACTTTACCACTCAATCATTACTCGTTTAATTAATATATATTTTAATATATATTTTTAAAATTTGTTTAATAAGTTTGTAAATTAATAGAGCAGCTTTTGCCACTCTATTATTTAATTTCTAAGAATTCTCTAATAGGCATCATAGCCGCCCTAAATAAATAAGATCCTCTAAAGATTTCCATCCAAATAGTACAACTATTTTTATATGTAAACATGTTTAATTTATAGATATTCTTTTTTTGAATATTTCATAACTAATATATACGTACTGTTTTTATGAATTATTATTGTTTAATATCAACTTTTAGTGATGTATTAAAACAACTATTTAGATGTTGTTCTATTTCTACGTTCCGCTAGTTCTTTGCTAATTTGAGCTTGCTTATCCTCTGTAAGATCAAACCATATTATACCGGCTGTAAGAAGAATAGCTACAGCTGGTAAAATCCCCATAACCATCTTAAGGCCAAATAATGTTGAGCTGCTTTGCTCTACCCCTGGAACATAACCAATGAAAGCCAATGCCCCTGCTGCAATTGCTCCTGATAAAGCAGTAGCCAATGTTTGTAAAAATCCTTGAATAGATCCCATAAATGCATTGATATTTAATCCGCTCTTCCACTCAGTATAATCCATTGCTGCTGGCATCATTGTACCCTGCGCCGGAGATGCAAATCCATTGAAAAGTCCAATAAGAACTGATACTGCCATAAATAGGTTAACACCACTAGGAGTCGCTGGAATTACAATAATTGCTGCCGTTCCAACTAAATTGATAATAAAATATATCAATAAGTTAGCTTTTATACCAATAAGTTTAGTGATTTTTGAACTTAACATTACACCAACCATAGTCGGAACCATGCTAATTAGTCCCACAACAACCACTAATCCTTCATCATGGAAATAATATTTAAAATAGTGCAACATGACAGCAGACCTTATCCCCATACCTAAGTTTGTTCCTAATACATATAGATATGCAATTATAGCAGTTCTATTTGTGAGTGTAGCTATAAACATTTGCTTAAATGAAGCTGATTTCTCACCTTCCTGCTTTTGTACTACATATCTTTCTTTTATTTTAACTGCCTGATATGCTGCCATTAATACGCTAATAATCGCAATAATCCCCATTGTTAAAGAAAAGCCTTTCGCATCATTACCGCCACCTAAAACCTTATATAAAGGTTGTATAGCTATTTGTGCAACTATCGCTCCAATTAATATAGCAAAATACCCTATTTGACCAAGTGACACTCTTTCATCCATTCTTTTTGTAATAGCTGGTATTATTGCTACTGAAGGCCCTCCACCAATTGCTCCAACTACACTATAAATAACATAAGTAATAGTTACATAAATCAACTTACTAGTATGACTCAAATCAAAGTTAGTAAAAGTTAACCATCCAAAAACGCCCAATAGTGCTGTATACGCTATCATCCATGGTCTGTATTTCCCAAAACGAGTTGTTGTCCTATCTACAACAATTCCAAGAATTGGCGCTAAAAAAGCATCAACTATACGCGTAACTAAAAATAATCCTGCAATATAAGCCGCGCTAACTCCCATAACATCGGTATAAAAGAAAAGTAAGAACATCTGAATAATCTGAAAATGAAGTGTTCCAATTCCTTGCGATATATTAACGGCTATCTTTTCACCAAACTTAAGTTTTCTATCTTCTGCTTCATTACCTTTTGTCTTTTCACTAACTACTCCACTATTCATAATATTTCTCCTTTATATAATAAATTTATAGAGCATTTAAATAACCCTATAAACTTATTCATTTTAATTTTTTCATTCACAAAAATTTCGGTTATAATCACGCATTTGTTATCACTTTTAATCTAAAGTATTCTTTATATAATCTTCAACACGCCATTCTTTCTTCCAATCGATGATTGCCATATCTCCTTCAAAGCGTATAGGGAGCCATACATAATTTGAAAATGCTGTATTGAAATTATCAAGCTTTTTATTTTCGTTAGATTTTTCTTCTTTCTTGGCTTTTCCAGCTTCTTGTTTCTCATACATACGATTCATTCCATTAAAAATCGCTTTAGTTGCAATACTCAACCTTGGAAACTTAGGCATCCAGCGGTCTGCAATAGCTATATACAAGTCAGTTCCTTCTATTTTTAAAACATCTGTAATCTGAGAGCTAAACGATGATTTGGATCTATCTTTTGGATGAGGATTTCCAAGAACTTTATATGGACCGTGCCAATCATCTCCAATAGCTATCTCAGATTCATTTGGAAAATAACCGGTTGACCCTGAAGTGAAGAGATAATGTTTACCATTTCTCATAAAATGAACAGGGGCTTCCCTAGTATATGGTGGTCTTGGATGAGGGAAATGACTGCTATATTCACCTGTAACTTCTGTATAATCATCTGACAACTCTGCACATATTAATTCAGTATGAACCTTTTCGAAAAAGTAGTATACTTTCTTTGTTTTATCATCAATAGCAAGGTCAAAGTCCCCTGAATTCATACCTAAAGGTTTGTACCCTTTTTTTATAATCGTATATGGCCCCATAAATTCATCTGCTGTTAATATTGTCACACTTTGGCTGTTTAGGCTGTTGTTACGATCCATTATCTTAAGCCAACAGACATATTTTTTTGTCTGTTCATTATAAATAATATGTGGTCTGTCCATTAATGAAGATGGATGAATCGGTGAATTAGGATCATTTGGCTCTGGTTTTATTATAAGACCTTTATCCTCCCAATCATATAAATCTTTCGATGTATAACAACGCACGCCCCAATGCCATAATCCGCTACCTTTTGTACTTTTTTCTTTATTCTCTCCATACCAATAGTAAAGTCCGTCTTTATAGAATACACTTCCACCATGTGCTTGAATACGATTACCATTTGTATCAAGCCATTCTTTTCCAGATTTTATAGATCTATATTTCATTATTTTCTCCTTTCGCTCTTCAAAAGTTTTTCTATATCGTTTACTTACTTATTATAATAATACACATTTATATATTAATATTGCACAAATGTGTTTTTCATTATATAATTGTGTCATGTTTGAGAGGAGTGTGTATCATGAAAGATCTAATTAAATACTGTAAATATCTATATAATTCCTTATTTACTCCAATTTATGTATATGACAATAATAAATTAGTTAATTGTTTCCCTAACCAACAGACTGACACTTATCCACCAGATTGTTATCTTTCAGATCTTCTTAAGGCTAATAAGAAGGTTGCTTATACAATAACTACTTTTTATTCTTATTACGGATATATTAAAATCGAAAATAGTAACTCCTTTATAGTCATCGGACCTGTCAATGACTTTCCTTACACAACTGAAAGTCTGCGAGCTATTTACAAAGAATTTTCTATCATTCAATCCAATATAGAAGCATTCTCTGAATTTTTCTGTAATATTCCTACACAAAATTTGGATACTTTTATTAATACAATTTTGTTTATTAATTATTCACTAAACAATACAGAATTAACAAGAAAGGATATCACTGATTCTGATGGAAATCTGCTGGATACCTCAATATATAAGAAATATTCAGAGGAAACTTATGTTGCAAAAGAAGAAGGAACTCTGTTTAATAATTATAATATTGAGAATGAATTAATACGATATGTAGAGACCGGAAATATCATTGGGCTAAAGCGATTCTACAATAAAGCAAAAGATGCTAAAGTTGGTATAATGGCGCCAAATGATCTCCGTCAATTTAAAAATATGTCCATTGTTTTAGTCACTTTATCATCTCGCGCTGCAATTAGAGGAGGTCTTTCTCCGAGTATAGCCTATCCTCTCTCTGAAATTTACTTACAGCAGATTGAACGATTAACCGATATAGGTGATATTAAATCCCTTATTTCTCAGATTCAATTGGATTATGCAAATCGTGTCGCAACCACTATCACTCCAGTCTCTTCAGATAATATTATTTTTGAAATTATTCAATATGTTCAAGAAAATACAAATAAAAATCTAACTGTTACTGATATCGCAAGTCATATGAACTTCAGTCGTTCTTATATTTCACGTAAATTTAAAAAGGAACTCAAGTTAGAATTAAGTACATTTATTAGGCGTTGTAAACTAGAAGAAGCTAAAAATTTGCTACTGTTCTCCACTAAGAGTATTAGTGAAATAAGCAATTATCTAAGTTTTTCAAGTCAGAGTCACTTTCAGAAAGCATTTAAAAATGAATATGGTACTACGCCACATGCATTTCGAAAATCTGAATCTCAAAACAATTAATGTAAATATAGTAAAACTACTTGGATACTATTATATAAAAAACTATATTGAAAATGTTTATAACGGAATTGTACTAAATTGTCTTTTGATTATTATTAATTGACATCAAACACTTTGATATACTTTTAAACAAAAGTCTTAGAATATAAATTAAAAAATATTACTGGAAAATAAAATTCCAGTAATATTTCATAATAATTTTGCATTTAACGCAAAGTTATTTAGGAGGCTCTCAAAATTTATTTTTTCTATTTTACAATATTAATATTATATTAATCTATTGAACCCATGCTCCATCTGTACCTAGAATATAACCATCTACAGTTGTATTAAATTCCATAGCTCCTAATGGATTTAAATAGTACCATTTACCATCTTGTGCTTTTACCCATCCAGTTGTCATAGCACCTGATACATCTAAGTAATACCATTTTTGATTATCATATATCCAACCTGTTTTCATAATACCGTTATCATCTAAATAATACCAAGCTGGGCCATCTTTTATCCATCCTTTTAACGCATTTCCTTTTGCATCATAGAAATACCAGCTATTTTGCGATTTTTGCCAGCCAGTTTGATTTGATATTGTTACTGCACTAGAAGTTGTTGTTTCAGTTACTGCTGTACCGTTTGTACCTGCTACTTCAGTTCCTGCTTCTGCCGTACTAGCTTTTGCAGCTCCTGTTGCAGCTGCAAGTTCTGTGTCTTTTTTAGCTGTTACATAAATATCTGAATCATCCGACCACGCGATAATATTGTCCTCATATACATCAATGTGGTTTATTGTTCTATCACATTTATAAACTGTGTAGAACTCATCCCACATAAAGTATCTCTTTATTTTTCCTTTAAAAACACTCCATACAGTTCCATCTTTATCCATTGCCCAAGCACTTGTAGGTTTTGTAAGATATCCTGGAATTTTTGTTGCATTCGTATCTAATTCAGCCTCTGAAAAATATATAGTTACTGCTCCTGCTATTTTTCTTAGATCTTTCTTTTCATCATCTGATTCTCTTTTTAATTTTACATGTTCATTAAGTCTAATTGCTGCAAGAGCAACCTCTGGATTCTTTTTATCATTCTGAATCATAGGATCAGGACATGTCGTAGCAAGCATAATAAATCCTCCAGAAATCCTCACTTGCATCATACTAGGATCAAAGTGACCAAGAAAAGCACTAGCTGCATAATACTTCCATTTTTCCCCATCTCCAACATCACTATATCCAATATCGCCATTTAACTGATAAGAATTCTCTTCTTTTGGTAGGAAAGCTCCATCTTCTTTTTCCCCTTTAGCTTTGGAAATTTTTTGAACAAATTTTAATTTTACTTCTTGGTCATCACTATAATTATCATTGTTAAACTTATGATAACCGGTTACAGGCACTTCAATTACATTATATATATAATCGGTATCCTGTCCTAATGTGTGTTCTACAGTTGGCAATCCTACTTTAAATGTTTTATCATACTTAGTTATTGTATCGTCAAACTCTTCTACTTCAACGTTATGCTCTCCATCCCATATTTCAAAATTTGCTTTCTTAGAACAATCAATATAGTTTCCTTTGGCATCTGCATACCCAAAATAAGTAACTTCGGCCGCTCCACTCGTAGTCGTTTTCGCTGTATATTCATACCACGTACCAGTATCTTCAAGCATTCCAGGTGCTATCTTTTTGAACGTTTCGATCTCAAAATCATCTCCATATCTTGAAGCTCTGCGTAGTTTTGCTTTTAATTTATTTTCTGCACTACTTAATAAATCATCTGGATTGTCATCACTAATTACTTTTCCATCGGATAAATCCACCATATACTCATCGTCGTTATCTAAAGCTAAAGCGTACTTATCACCATATTTAGAATTTCCTGCAACGTGATTCGTATAATCGAGTTCCTCCACATCATCTAATTCCTTTTCACTGCTTCCATCATTAAAATACACGCCTGTTGAATTATCACCTTTATATCCGTCATATATATATTTTCCATCTTTAAATACCACTGCATTATTAATTTTACCTTCTTGTGTCTCTAACTCTTGAGGTGTCACGTTAGCAGCCATTACTGGTGTCATTGGTGTAACAAATGCGATTAACATTATTATACCAATGACTTTATTTACTCTTTTAATCATAATTATTCCCCCTGTTTTCTAATAAACGTTTTCACTAATGTGTCAATAATCCTTTGTTATTCGTGTATAATAACTTTTCACTTTTTACAATCTCTTTTTACACTCAATCTTTCCCTCCTTATAACTCTCATAAATTATTAATTTACTATTATTACATGGCGTCTTTGCTGTAATAAGTAAATTTTTTCCTATCTCCAACCATTGTAAAACGTATTCATTATTCATTCACATTTTAGATTTTATTTACAATAATGTATTACATATATGTGTCTTTAAGTATATTTTTGTGTTTATTTTCAAAATTATAGTGTACTTATCTTATTTTAAATTTATTTCAGTGAACTACCTTCATATTTTTATAAAGAGAGTTCTATAAAGATAAAATCATAAAGAATTATAAGTACCAGTTTTATATAAATCCACTTTTTCTGCGTTCCATATTAAAACTTTTCATATAAAAAAATGTATCAAATAACTAGAAAATTATTTGATACACTCTAAATTAAATTTAATTATAAATAATTTATTATTTTACTACAGCATTTGTGGTTGCTACAGTTCCACCTGATAAAGCAGAAATCTTATTAAAATCTTCTTGTTTAATTTTAAATGCATTTGCTGGAATACTTATTGCTTTTACATCACCCTTTACACTTGTTGAGTTAACTATAAATGATACTCCACCTCCTCCTGGAAGTTTTAAATTAATATCAAAATTACCGTTAAAGCTAGTATCTGTAAATGATTGTTTAAACGCGAGAGTACTTCCTTTCAATCCTGATTTTAGATTTCTTAAGGTAACATCAGAATCAACGCTATCATATGAATGCCTAACTTTATCAATATCTTGAGGAGTGAGTTTTAAATCAAAAGCATTACTAATAGTATCTAAGTTATCAAAGACTAATTGTGTAGATTTTACAGATAAATCTATAATTTGATCTGAATTTAATTTCACGGTATATTCCCTTCCATTTTGAACAAAAGGTATATTAGTAAGATTATCGCCAAATAATTCTTGTCCTACTTTAAGCATTGCATCCTGTTGATTTTTCAATGCATAGCTGGTGTTTTTTCCAATAGTCGCTGAATCAAATGCTATATATTCTTCACTTATTTTAGAAAGCTCTTCAGGAATAGGTTGCTTTTTCAAAGTATATATTCCTTCTAAATAGCTCTTATTAATATAAACTGTAGTTCCATCCACATATTTTTTTAGTTCTGGAACATTAATTATACCTGCTGTATCCTTGAACTTTATGTCCACATAAGATTGATTCTTTGATGAATATGTATCAGCAGTAAATGTCACTTCATGCTTTTTACCTAATGCGTCAAAATCCATTGTGCCTTCAATATTAGATGTTGTTGTTTCCCATTTTGCTACATTCAATAGTTCTTGTGAATAATTAATAGTAGACTGACTGCAACCAGCCATTGTTCCAACCGTTAAGGCTGCTGTCATAATAAACGTTAAAGTTTTTTTAATTCTCATTTTTCTTTCCTCCCATAATTAACAATTTATTTAGTAGATTGCAATATTCAGCACGCATTCATTATTGCTAATCTTAAAGTTAACTGATTAATATACTCATGTAATTTGAAATTGCTTATTTGATTAATATTTTTATGTTCCAAACCCAAATATTCTTCTATTTCATTTATTATGTTCAAAGTACCAAAGTCACGTGGAAATACACTATATTCTTTCATTTGCTTCATTCCTTACTCTGTTCACGAATTATTTTTCTATAATCGTCTATAATATTTATTTTTAGTTACTGCAAAATGCTACAAAAACTAATAAGAATGATTACAATATATATTGTTTATTAACATTTTAGAGTGTATTTACAACAATGTATTACATATATGTGTTTTTAGTTATATGATTGTGTTATTTTTTATATTTTACCATTACTAACTACTTTTTTGATCTCAGCCTTATACCCGAGGCCTTTAACAGTGATGATTTCAAATTCGGTACAATCTTTTAAATTGTTTTTGAGTCTCTTAATATGCATCATAATCGTATCTCCAGTGCTATCTGAATCAAAACTGCATGTATAGTCAAGCAACTGATTTTGCGTAAATATTATACTAGGATAAGAAAGCATTATATAAAGCAGCTCAAATTCTTTTTGAGAAAGTACTATTGATTCGCTGCCCCAAGCGACCGAATATGTTGAAGCGTCAATTGTCACCGAGCCAAAAACTATTTTTTTTTCAATTTCAATACGCGATCTTCTAAGTAGTGCATTTATTCGAAGGAAAAGCTCATCATAATTAAGAGGCTTTGTCATATAATCGTCGGCTCCAGATAAGTATGCTTTGCGCTTATCTTCAAAAGACTTCTTTTCAGTAACAATTAGTATCGGAATATTAATTCTTTCACTTCGCAATCTTTTTATCAGCTCATAAGCATTTATATTTGGAAACATAATATCTGTAACAATGAGATCAATATGATTTTCATAAACGATATTTAATGCTTCAATTTCATCACTCGCACATATTATATTGAAATAAGAATTTAAACGTGTATACATTAGAAACTGTGTTTCTTTATCATCTTCTACTATAAGAATTGTAGTCATTTCTACCTCCAAACTATATTTTTTGTAATTATAAGGCTTTATACTTCTTTATCAATGATTGTGTAAATTTCTTCGTCATATAGTTTCTACCAATAAATAAACTTATTCTAATCTATTTATTGATTATTTTACAGCTTGTACCATTTTCCGGTCTGAATATAATTTCCTCTATTAAGATATCATTTAAGTAATTCTAAACCATGTGCCCTATACATTACTCTCTACCTTTTCTTTTATTTTAATCAGTAATTTATATAAAAACTCTTTTTCTTCTGGTTTCATAAAATCTAGTATAGATACTCGAAATACTTCATTACTTGGAAATATTTCTTTCATAAGATTACACCCTTTTTCTGTTAGTACTATATTTATAATTCGTCTATCTTCACTATCTTGACGCCTTCTAACTAATCCTGTTAATGCCATTCTATCAACTAACATTGTTACTCCTGATTTTGCCATTTCTAACTTATCTCCTAATGTTGACATTTTAATTGTATTATCAGTACTTATATATAACCAATAAAGTACCTCAAATTGTACTTGTGAGATATTAAATTTTCTACACACTTTGTCATAATACTTATTTGCTAATTTTAATAATGTAAACATCTCATTAATCACAGTGAAATCATTTTCTCTTTTTTTACTCATACTAACATTTCTCATAAACTTTTGCTCCTAATCTAATATTGCTCCATAAATATTTAAAATTAATTTCAAATAGCATTTTTATATCGATTTTTTGATTCATAGCCCATAGTACTATAGAATTTTGCAATTCTGTAAAAATACTATTAGCTGTGAATTTAGAATCTATTGTACCTATAATTTCGCCTGATATCTTTCCTTCCTCAATGATACTCTCAATTTTTTCTAATAACGTCTTATTAAAATTTTTTATATACTTAGTCATCAATACATAGTTTTCTGTTCCTGTAACAAATAAACAGATAATTGACTCATACTTAATTGTTTTTACATTAAAATCTTTTTTTAGATAATCTATTGTTTCAGAGTAGTTTTGAAAAATTCTTTGCAATTTCTCTTTTGATGTTATATTATGTTTGTTACTAATTCTAAAGATATTAGCAAAATGTGAAAAGAAACACTTATCTATAGTCTCACATATTAGCTGATCTTTACTTTTAAAATAGCTGTTAAACTCACTTTTATTCATACCCAATTCTTTTATGATGGAATTAATAGGAACTTCCCAAAAGCCTTCTTCAATAAATGATTTAATGGCTATTTTTAAAATTATCTCTTTAGTTTCCACCTCCTTATCCTCCCCTATCATAGAAGGTATTTATACAACCGCCTAAGACGTAAATTTAATCTGATATATTTTCTTAATTACTTAACAACCAAGGTTTTTTAATCTTATTCTCTAATGTGTTATAGTTAGTTATAAGGGTTCTTAGATTGCTATCATAATCCATATTAGCTATAACTTGATTATCATAATCCGCTTTAGTTATTAATCCCATATCATATTTTAGTTTTACTGTACTAAGCTGTTTATTATTAACTTCTATATTGCTCTTCATAACATTTATTTTATTTTCTAAATCGATAAGATTTGCATAACTATCTTTTAATATCTGCTTATAACTCTTTTTTTGTTCATCTAACCCAACTACTGATGCGCTATAATTATATTTAGTTTCTAAATATGTTTTATATGCCGCAACATCTTGATTATATTCAGTCAATGCTGCTTTGTATTTATCAGAAGCTGATTGAGTAACATTTCCATCAGCATCAACAGTATCACTATAATCACTTGCCTCTGGTGCATCATCTGGTTTATCTGTCTTTATGTCTTTTACATAATCTT
>Ga0209281_1000375_pt1 | contig 71407 bp, 71 predicted proteins | sample MedtruBG_FD_187514 | JGI IMG/M metagenome (GOLD analysis project Ga0209281, IMG submission 187514) | Root nodule microbial communities of legume samples collected from California, USA - Medicago truncatula BG (SPAdes) (version 2) | ecosystem: Host-associated > Plants > Roots > Nodule | place... | reverse complement strand
CCGCTGCGATGACTACGATCGACCACGACACAATCCGCAATTGGATAGAAGCCCGCAAAGGACAGCCGGCGCGCGTGAAGGGCGCGACCGAAGACGGTGGTGGTCTCCTTCGCGTTGATTTCGGCAAGCCGGAAGACACGCTGGAGAAAATTTCCTGGGACGAATTCTTCAAGATCTTCGACGAGGAGAATCTGGCTTTCCTCCATCAGGACATGACTGACGACGGGCAACCCAGCCGCTTCTGCAAATTCATTCACCGGCACTGAACCGAAGAAGGAACTCGGAGACGGAAGCGGAAGGAGCACTTGAGGCCGGAAACGCCTTTACGGCGGAAAGGATCTCGCGATGCTTACGATCAAAAAACCGGAGCCCGCGACGGAACGCGAAGGGCGCCCTGTCCCTCCCGCAAACGACCGCAAGCCGGCATCTGCAAAGATCAGGAAGCCTGCGACGGACGATTGCGAACGCCTCGATGACCCGAACTCGCTTTTCTGGCGCGGCGTGTGGATGACCGTGTTTTAGATCGAGTAAACTAGGCGGCGCTGCCGCCAAGCGTCTGCTCGATCTCTTCGAGACGCGCCGTCAGGCGCTTGATCTCCTCGCGCTTTTCGGCAACCACGTCTCTCGCTGTTTCGAGCCTGTCGGCTCCGGGCACGGTGCCGACGGCCGTGTGGGTCTCGGTTGCGATGGTGTCGATTTCGGCTTGAAGCCGGGCGATCCGCTCGCGCAGTTCGTCGAGTTGGTTTCCGACCTCTGGCGCGCCCTTCCGATCTCGCTCCCATGCGTCGATCGGCTCGTCGACGCTCGGGGGATCGAGCGGGCGCGCATCAGCCCCCGGGCGCGGTTCTCCATGCTTGTTCGTGCTCATGACTGACCTCCCGTAAGCGTCATCAACTCGGAAGCGACGTCTATGTTCCGTCGGGCAGCCCTTGCCATCCCAGCAATCGGCGGGCTTCATGGAACTTCCCGCGACGGCCGCCGTTTTCCTCTCGCCACCTGGGAGGGTTCCATGCATTCCGAAGAATACCTCGAGCTTCACTACGATCTGCTGAGTCACAAGGCGCTCCTGTCGTGTGGCCGTAAGGCATATGTGCTGCCGGACATCTACGAGACCAAGGAAATGGCACAGGTCGCGGCCCAGAAATTCGCCTGGGAAAAACTGGGACTGAAAGAGCGGGCAGCGGGCTGCCGCACGGCCGCCGATCTCCCCGTCTGGCTGCGCTGACGATTGCGGCGAGTGATCAGTGGCCCTGTCGTTCGCCGAGACCACGTTCCGCATGCATGGCGGACTGCCAGACCGTGACCGCAGGTCCCTCGGCGCCGAGAATGGGGTCAAGGCTCGGCAGCGGCACCGAGACGATCGCCTCACGGTCATCCGCGGTCGCGGCGCCGCTCTGAATCCCGGCGTCCTGCCCCGGCGGATAGCCGCCGACGACCAGGAAATCCACGCTTGCTTCGTTCCGGCGGTGGCCCGTACCCGCGGGGAGGAGGATGACGTCGCCGGCAGCGACCTCGACCTCCTGACCGTCCGGCCCTCCGATCAGCAGCCGTGCCCGGCCTTCCGCGATCCCGAGAACCTCGTGCGCACCGCAATGGTAATGGTGATGGGCAAAGACGCCGTCGCGCCACAGGCCGCGCCAACCATTGGCCCTGAAGCGTTCTTCTATCCGTGTGGCTCCATTTTCCGTAACGTCGATCGCTTGACGATAGACCAGGACCGGCAGGCGCGGGTTATTTGGTACGCCGCCGCTTTCGGCGAACATGAGCTCTTCGATTTTCATTGGTTTTCTCCTCGACGCAGGATGTTCTGTTTCCCTGCCGAACCCGGAACGAATTCCGCGGCTGTATGTTTCCTTCAATCGTGCCGATACAAGAAGATAGCTCGGAGCACGGGGGTTCGCGAAAGGCGAGAACGAGCCAGGAAAAGACTTCGGCGGCGAACCAAGATGAATGCTGGCAAAGAAGGGGACCTTTCATGCCATACAAGCTCTATTACTGGGACGGCATTCCCGGTCGCGGTGAATTCGTGCGCCTTGCGCTGGAGGAGGCCGGCGCGGATTACCTCGACATTGCCCGCCAGCCGGGCGGCACGAATGAAATGCTGAAGCTGATGAAGATGCCCGGTGAAGCCGCCGCTCCCTTCGCTCCCCCGTTCCTCATCGATGGCGACCTCGTCATAAGCCACGTCGCCAACATACTTTTTTATCTCGGGCCGAGGCTCGGCCTCGTTGCTGAGGACGAGGGGCTTCGAACCCTCACCAATGGTCTGCAGCTGACGATCACCGACTTCGTCACGGAGATTCACGACACGCACCATCCGGTCGCCTTGTCGCTCTATTATGAGGACCAGAAGCCTGAAGCGCTGAGGCGGTCGGCCGATTTCCTTTCGGAGCGCCTGCCGAAGTTTCTCGGCTATTTCGAACGCGTGCTCACACAAAATCCCAGGGGCCCGGAACATATGGTCGGGGACCGGCTGAGCTACGTCGATCTTTCGCTTTTCCAGGTGATCGAAGGACTTCGCTATGCCTTTCCCAAGGCGATGGATGCCTATGAGACAAACATTCCCGGACTGGTCGCCTTGCACGATGCCGTTCGTGCACGGCCGAGAATTCTGAGCTATCTGGCCTCGGAGCGGCGGCTTGCCTTCAACGAATCCTGCGTCTTCCGCCACTATCCGGAACTCGACCGGCAGTCCTGACCGGTCAACCGATGCGAGTCGCCACCTTAGCGAGATCGTCGACAAACCGGGCGCGTTCCGCTTCGGGGTCAGATCGGCCTCGGATTCTCAGAAGATAGGAGGGGTGGATGGTCACGAGCACGGAGAAGCCCCCGGGGGCCGTCAGAAGCTGGCCGCGGTTCCTGGTGACACCCACGCTTCGCCCGAGCAGGGACATCAGCGCCGTTGCCCCGAGCGCGACGACGATTTCGGGGCGGAGCTCATCGAGTTCGGCGCCGAGCCACCAGGCGCAGGCCTGAATCTCACCGGCATTCGGCCGCGAATGCAGCCGGCGCTTGCCGCGCTGTTCGAATTTGAAGTGTTTGACGGCATTGGTGAGATAGCATTCCGACCGGTCGATGCCGGCTTCGTGCAGGCACTCGTCCAGGATGCGCCCGGCGGGTCCGACGAACGGGCGCCCGGCAAGGTCCTCGCGGCCGCCGGGCTGTTCGCCGACGAGCACGACACGGGCATCGACCGGGCCCTCGCCGAAGACCAGTTGCGTGGCGTCCTTGTAGAGGTCGCAGCGCTCGCACCTCTCCGCCTGCCGCCGCAGAGAGGCAATCGTCGTTGCCTCGGCGTGTTCGCCGGCAAGGGCCGGGCCAAGTTTCGCAGGCTGTTTCGGCATCGTTCCTCAAGACTCTCCCCGCGATGTCTAACCGTGAGGCTCAAGGCATGTTCCACTGTCTGCCGGTGTCGTGTCACCGTGCAATGGCGACGACAATACCAGGGCCGGCCAACGCGCTGCCGTTGACGGTCTCGCCTCCGGACGTTTCGCTCGTGAAGATCGGCTGACCGCGTATTGCGGGAACGGCGTGTGTCTCCTGCAAAAGATTGACGCGCAATTCCAGGCAAGCCTCCCCGAACCGCCAGTCGACGGCGATGATGCCGTCCTTGGTTTCGTATGCACCGCAATCCGGTACGGCGGTACCGGCGATCAGCGGTACGATGTGCCGCTGCCTTATACCGGCGAGGTCGCGCATATAGGCAAGATGCCGCTCGCCAGCAGGGCTTGTCGCGCGATCCCAACGTAGCTTCGAACCGGCAAAGACATCCGGGTCGAGCGGATCGGGCAGATCATCCATCGTCTTGCCCTCTGGGAGGCCGCCGAAATTTTCGGCTTCGTCCCGGCGTCCCAGCCGGATAGCAGCGGCGATTTCCCCCTGGTAGTCGGAGAAAAAATAGAAGGGCTGCGTCTCGCCGTATTCCTCACCCATGAACAGGAGAGGGATTTGCGGCGTCAGCATGTGCATGGCCGCCAACACGCGCAGGCTGTCCTCCTGGAGGAGCGAAGCGAGACGCTCGCCGAAGGCGCGGTTGCCGATCTGGTCGTGGTTCTGCAGGAAATTCACGCGGCCTTGCGGCGGCACGCGGGCTCGGCTCCCCTCAGGAGAGAAGTTGTCTTCCTTTGCCGGCACGGCGAAGCCTTCGGCCAGCGCGCTGCGGATCTTGCCCCAAGGCTCGTCCGCGAAGAGGCGGTAATGGCCCTTGGTTTCGCCGGTCGCCACGACGTGGAGGGCATTGTGAAGATCGTCGTTCCATGCCGCATCGAAGAGCATGCGCGCGCCGCTCGCGTCGCGCTGCAGAAGGCTTCTGCGGCGGTGCGCGTCTTCCAGCACCAGGTGGATTTGCCGCTCGGCGAACGCTTCCCGGACCTCGTGCTCCAGCGCGACGAGAAAATGCGGCTTGGTCGTATCGCGGATCTGTTCGGTCGCATCGAGACGCAATCCGTCGAAACGGAAATCCCCGAGCCAGTAGAGCGCGTTCTCGATGAAATAGCGCCGGACCGCTTCCTCCTCGAAGGCGATCGACGCGCCCCACGGTGTCGGGCGGTCCTTGTTGAAGAAGCGGCTCGCATAGCGGGAAAGGTAATTCCCCTCCGGCCCGAAGTGGTTGTAGACGACATCGAGCAGGACCGTGAGACCGAGCGAATGGGCCGCATCCACGAGCGCCTTCAGGTCATCCGGCTTGCCGTAGGCATTGTGCGGAGCATAGTGCAGCACGCCGTCGTAGCCCCAGCCCCGCACACCGGGGAATTGCGGGACGGGCATGATCTCGATCGCGGTGATTCCGGCCCCTGCCAGATGCGGCAAGCGCTCGATTGCAGCTCGGAAGGTGCCCTCCGGCGTGAAGCAGCCGACATGCAACTCGGAAATGACCGCCTCCTCCCAGGGCCTGCCGCGCCAGGATGAAGCCTGCCATTCATAGGCGGCGTGATCGACGACGATCGACGTACCCGACGCTTCCCGCTCCTGTGCCGAGGAGGCGGGATCGGCCACCTCGGTGCCGTCGGCAAGGCGGAAGCAATAGCGCTCTCCCGCCTTCGCCTCGAGCGTGATTTCGAACCAGCCGCCGGCGAGCGACTGCATCTTATGCGCGGCCCCGCCGAGAACCAGATCGACGCCCCGCTCGTCGGGAGCCCACAAACGAAACCGGCATGTGTCGCCGTCGATGAAATTCGCGCCCCAGCTGTTTCTGAAATGTGCACGCGTCGAACTTGCCGGCATCGATATGTCCCTCGAGATGAAAGGCGAGGAACTGGCCGAGGGCGGGGAAAGTTCCCCCGGCACCCGTTCGTGGAGAGGAACAAATGCCTGCCCGTTGCGTTGCATCAAAGCTGCCGGGCAAGGCGGTAGAGGGCGCGATTGAATGAACCTGACTTTTTCCGAACTCGATTTCATGAAACCTGAACTCGGTGCAGAATACACCGGCCAGGGGACGCATTTTGCGGTCTTCTCGGCCCATGCGGAGAAGATCGAGCTCTGCCTGTTTTCCGAGGATGGGCGCGAGGAAACGGCGCGCATGCCGCTGCCGAAGCGCGAGGGCGATATCTGGTCCGGTTACATCGAGGGTATCGGTCCCGGCACCCTCTATGGCTACCGCGCCCACGGATCTTACGACCCGCACAATGGTCACCGCTTCAATCCGAACAAGCTGCTGCTCGATCCCTACGCGAAGCTGGTCGCGGGTGAGCTCATCTGGGACGATGCCCTCTTCGGTTATACGATCGGCAGCCCTGAGGGCGATCTTTCTTTTGACGAGCGCGACAGCGCCCCCTTCATGGTGAAGGGCGTCGTTCAGGACCCGACTTTCGACTGGGCGGGCGAAGAAGCGATCCGCCGCCCCTGGACCGAAACGATCATCTACGAGTCGCATGTCCGCGGCATGACCATGACGCATCCCGGCGTGCCGGACGACCTGCGTGGCACGTTTCTCGGCATGGCGAGCGATCCGATCATCGAGCACCTGACGAAGCTCGGCGTTTCGGCGATCGAATTGATGCCGGTGCAATATTTCCTCGACGACCGCTACCTGGTGGAGCGGAACCTCAGAAACTATTGGGGATATCAGACGCTCGGGTTCTTTGCTCCCCACGAGCGCTATCTCAAGGGCGACCGCTTTACCGAATTCAAGACGATGGTGAAGCGGTTTCATTCCGTCGGCATCGAGGTTCTGATGGATGTCGTCTACAACCATACGGCCGAGGGCTCGGAACGCGGCCCGACCTTGAGCTTCCGCGGGCTCGACAATTTCAGCTACTATCGCCAGTCGCCGGACAAGCCGCGCCACACCTACGACACGACGGGCACCGGCAACACGCTCAACGTTGCCCATCCCCTGGTGCTGCGGATGGTCCTCGACAGCCTGCGCTACTGGGTGGGCGTGATGCATATCGACGGCTTCCGCTTCGATCTCGCAAGCACGCTCGGCCGCGAATACATGGAGTTCGATCGCGAAGGCGGCTTCTTCGACGCGATCCGGCAGGATCCGATTCTGGCAGGTGTGAAGCTGATCGCCGAACCCTGGGACGTCGGCGAGGGCGGCTATCAGCTCGGCGGCTTCCCGCCGCCGTTCCGCGAATGGAACGACCGGTTCCGCGACGATGTCCGGCGCTTCTGGAAGGGAGACGGCGGCATGGTTCCGGTGCTTGCCGAGCGCATTCTCGGCTCACCGGTGCAGTTCAGGCATTCGGACCGTGCCGCGACCTCGTCGATCAACCTGGTGAGCGCCCATGACGGCTTCACCCTGATGGACACGGTCTCCTACGGCGAAAAGCACAACGAGGCGAACGGAGAGGAGAACCGGGACGGTCACTCCGACAATCATTCCGACAACATGGGCGCAGAAGGCCCAACCGACAACGGGGAGATCATCGAGGCGCGCAAACGACGGCGGGCGGCCATGCTCGCCACCCTGATGATCAGCCAGGGCGTGCCGATGGTGCTCGGCGGCGACGAGCTGGGAAACAGCCAGCAGGGCAACAACAACGCCTATTGTCAGGATAACGAGATCGGCTGGCTCGATTGGAGCGGAGCGGACGATGGCTTCGTGGATTTCTGCCGCAAGCTCCTCGCCTTCCGCAAGGACCATCCTGTCCTGCGGCAGGAACGATTCCTCGACGGAGAGCCCGACGAGAATGGACGGGTCGAAATCGCCTGGTACAAGGCGGATGGCAGCCCGATGGACGAGGACGCGTGGCACGACGCTGAGCTCCGCCTGATCTGCGCCTATATCTGCCGCGTCGGGCAGGGCGAAGCTCCGCCGGCCGGCGAGATCGTCCTCGTGCTCAATGCCGGCGGTGATTGCGAGATAGCCCTTCCCCACGGAAATGGAAGCAGGCGCTGGCTACGCGTGCTCGACACGGCAGCCGACGAACCGTTCGGCATGCGCGCCAGCGCGGATCGCGACACTATCCCGGCGCAGAGCGTCGTCGCCTTCGTGCCGCAGGAGGGAGGCAATGGCTAGAGCAACGTCGGTCGACGTGCTCGAATGTCCGCCTTGCGTGATTGCGGATGGTCCGCGGCACTTGGCGGCGGCCGGTCTCGTGCCCGAGGAAACCGGACTCGTCTATGTCAGCGACAGCGAACCGGGCATCCGGCGGCAAAGGCGCGGCAAGGGGTTTGTCTACCGAATGCCGGACGGCTCGATCGTTACCGATCCGTCGATCAAAAGCCGCATAGCGGCGCTGGGCCTGCCGCCTGCCTATGACAACGTCTGGATCTGCCTCGAAGAACGGGGGCATCTGCAGGCCACGGGCTACGATGCGCGCGGACGAAAACAGTACCGCTATCACAGCGAGTGGCAGGCTCTCAGGAGCGCCGACAAATTCGCGCAACTGGTGGAATTCGGCAAGGCATTGCCCAAGATACGCCGCACCATACGGCGCCACATGCAGGGCGACGTGGAAAACATGCAAACCGTGCTCGCTGCGCTGGTGGCCCTGCTGGACGAAGCCCATCTGCGCACCGGCAACCAGGCTTATGTGCAGGCCAATGGGAGCTATGGTGCCACGACGCTGCTGAAGCGGCATCTCAGGCTGGGCGATGGCTTCATAGAGCTGAAATTCATCGGCAAGGGCGGCAAGCGCGTCCAGCGCCTGCTCCGCCGCCCCAAATTGCAGCAGTTGCTCGAAGAGATCGCGGATCTGCCGGGCAGACAGCTTTTCGTTTGGAAGGATGAAAACGACGTCCTGCGGCCGGTCGATTCCGGGCGGCTCAACCGGTACCTTTCAGATGTGGCCGGAACAGCGGTTTCTGCAAAGACATTCCGGACCTGGGGCGGCACTCTCGCGGCTTTCACGGCCGCCCGGACTTCGATCGAACAGGGCGAGTGGCCGACGATCAAACAGATGAGCGAAGCGGCTGCGTCCGTTCTTCACAACACCCCCGCCATCAGCCGGAGCAGCTACATTCATCCCGATGTGCTCGCTCTCGCCGACAAGTCGGCCTCGATCTCGGCACGGCAGCTTCAGGCGCGCGGGCGCTTGGACAGCGAACTGCGTGTGGAGGAACAGCGCTTGCTGAGCTTTCTTCAGCGCTCGGCGCGCTCCAGGGCGCGGCAGGCAAAATCGGTCGCAGAAGAGCGGCGAGCTTCCAGCTAAGGCCTGTTGAGATTCATCTCGAGTTTTGACGGCTGCTTCAAGATGATTGCTTTTGTCGACGCGTAGGGCGGTGCGGACAAGGTAGCCGGGCGCAATTTCTCCTCGCTCTCATCTCTGTGCTTGTCACAGAGATGAGAGCAGCGCCGCGTCTGCGGCGCGGGAAGCGTTGTTTCAGCCCAAGGACTTGGTCTGGCTGGATCCCTGTGACGAGCACAGGGATGAGGAAATCAAACAAGCCGCCGCGGTATCTCGATAGTCCTTAGCTAAGAGCGGGATGAGGAAAAGTGTGTGCGGTTTTCCGCGCGCCTTCCGCTGATCTAGGCAAAGACGCCGCGCAAGCTTACGCGGCGCTCCTCGGCTCGCACGCACGCAATCGCCTCAACTAAGATCGGTGAGGTTCGGGTTCTGCTGGACAGTGCCGGTATCCGCCGTCTCTATGCGCAGATTGTTTTGTACATTCGTGACCCCGGATACGTTTTCGGCACAGTCCTCGGCGCGGCGTTTCGCCCATTTCGAGCTCACCGACCCGTTGAGCTGTACTTCGCCGTTCGTCACGCTCACTTCGATGTTGGAGGCGTCGAGAGCGCCGTCGTCGCTCAGGCGGTCGCTGACATCTTCCTGGATGCGGCCGTCGGTGCGCCTGTAGCCTTTCGGACCCTTGCCCCGGTGCCGGTCCATCTCCCGTCTGCGCTCGGCATCTTCGTCACCGAACCAGGAAGCGACCTCGTCGCTGGCGCGGTCGAGAAAATCGCGGTCGCGGCGATAATCGCGTGTTTCGCCGTAACCTCCATAACCGCGGTAACGGCCCTCGCCGCGATAGCCATAACCGGGCCCGTGATAATCCCTGAAATAACGCTCGCGGCCCCTGCGATCGTAGTCGTCGTCGCTCCAGCGTTCGCGTTCGCTTTCGCCGCCGCGGTAGCTCCCGGTCGGCCACGACATCGAGCTCTCGTAGTCGGCGCCACGCGGCTCGACATCCTCATCGAAGCGGCTGCGCGCCCGACCGCGGCGCTCGGATCCATAGTTGTAAGGGTCGCGGTGGCGCTCGTTCTCCCAGTCGCGGCGGGCCCAATCGCGACGGCCGTAGGGATCGTATCTGCCATAGTCCGGATGTCTGGGCATGGGCTCTCTCCTGGCTTTTGCTCTTGCTGATGTTGGGTCAAACCCGCGATCGACCCAAAGGGTTCCGCGCTTCGCCCCGTTCCCTGCGCCGGCGGCGGAACAATCACGCACGGTCGGGATTGTCCCGAAAGAGGGGTGTCGCCCCCGCATGCTCAAGGGAGACGAAAATGCCGAACCCGCGTCAGCCGGTGCCAGGACCCGAGCCGCCGCCGCCGCCGGACTTGCCGCCATGGTATCCGGAACCGCCGATCGAAGAGCCTGATCCAGACCGCCTTCCGGATGAAATTCCGGTCCCTAATCCGGACGAAAATCCGGAGCCGCCAAAGCACATATGAAGGTCCCGCGCGGATCTAGCCGGGGGCGGAACAAATGGACGGTCGCGCCGTTTGAAACTCGCCATCAACGAAGTCCAGCGGCGAGGTAAGGGACATGGACGAGCTAAGGGATATGGACAACGAACGGGAAGAGCTCATCAGGCGCAGAGCCTATGCGATCTGGGAGCAGGAGGGACGGCCGGACGGGCAGCATCAGCGCCACTGGGAGCAGGCGGCCAGAGAAATGCAGGGACCGGAAATGCAGGGACCGGAAATGCCAGGACAGGAAACGCAGAGAGACGGCTCCGCGCCGGAGAGCGAGGTCCAGGCCAACGGCAGCAGGCGGCGCGAAAAGCAGACCGCGGCGGGGGCTGGGGCACCCGCTTCGCCCGAAGGAAATCCGGCGGCTCGCCCGGACGGTGGGCGCTGAGCGGCCGTCACGGCGGCTTGAGCATTTCCGGGCCGCCGATGAAACGTGCCGATGAAACGTGAAGGAGAAAACAAATGCGTGTATCGGAGATCATGACAAGAGACGTTCATCTTGCAAGCCCCAACGACACCATAACGGCTGTTGCGCGGCAGATGGCGGAAAACGATATCGGCTTCATGCCGGTCGGAGACGACGACCGCCTGATCGGCATGATAACGGACAGAGACATCGTCGTGCGCGGCGTTGCCGATGGTATGGACCCTCAGGCACGGGTGGCCGACATCATGACCACGGACGTGAAATATTGCTTCGACGACGATGAGGTGGACGATGTCGCGCGCAACATGGGCGACATCCAGGTTCGACGGCTGCCCGTCGTGAACCATGACAAGCAGCTGGTCGGGATAGTCTCGCTCGCCGACGCGGCCCGTGAACAACCGCAAATGGCCGGCACCGGCCTGAAGGGCGTGACCGAGCCCGGTGGATCCCACAACCAGTCCAATCGAAGCGGCTGAACGATATGCCGTTTCGGCACGGGTGGGGGCGCGATGGCGCCCCCTTTCTCATTTCGCACAAGGGAGGCCAACTATGGCGGGGAAACAGGAAAGCATGCCGGTCCGGACTGGTCTCGCTCCCGGCGGTGGTGCGGAGCCCGACGATCACGTCGCCGATGCCGGCGATGCAGGAGGCGGTGCGCCATATCTCGGCGAGGCGGACCGGGCGCGTCCCGACCCGCCACAGCCGCAGCCGCGCAATTTCAGTGCAGGCGACGGAAAGGTCGCGACGACGCATGCGCCTGCGGAAGCGGGCATCGAAGGGAACGACGCCACTGGCGGCGAATACTGGAATCGCGTGCTCGGCGACAATACGAGCACCGGCACGCTGCGTTTCCTTGCCGCTGTGGGATTGTTCGTTCTGATTGCCGCGGCGCTGTTCTGGCTCGTCGGCTGAAGAGCTCAGGTCGTTTCACTCAATGGTGAAACGACCTAAGTCTTTGACATTGCGCAATTCCGGCAGAAGACCGTCACGCGATCTTCTCGGAACTGCTCAAGGTGTCGAACCGTGCTTATTGCTGCTGCGGCGTCGAAGTCTGGAGCTTTTCCTGAACCTTCTGGGCAAGCGCCGGATCACTCTGCGCAGCCTTCAAGATCGTCGTATATTCCTCCACCGACATGTTCGGCGCGGTCTCTACCGCCTTGACCATTTCCTGACTGGCTTCGTTCTGCAGCTTTGCCTTCGCAGCCTCGTCGGTGGTAGCCCCGATTTTCGTGGAGTACTCCTGCCTTACCTTGTCGACCTGAAGATATGCCACTGCGAAGGCCTCGATCTTCTGGTCGCTGATCGGGGCGCTCGTGCCGCTGGCGTCGGGTTGGGTCTGTGTCGGCTGCGCCTGTTGCGCCTGCGCGATTTCGAGCGCCGAAGCCGGGCTGAGAAGCATTAAGCTGGAGGCTGCAACGGTCAGCGATGCAACGAGTGTATAGCGAGTAATCATGTTCTGTCCTCCATGACGTGCATGACTTGATCGGCAGCAATACCGCCTTGCTCATTCGCTCCGCCGTCGAAACGACGCAAGCGACTCGGGGAGCATGTACGCCTCGGAAGTGCTCGGTGCGGCGACGAGGGGGCAATTTGCTGACCATTAGGCGGCAGCTTTGTGGCTGCCGCGGGGGGCCATGCAGAACAAGATGCAGGGCTTGGAACACGACATACGCTACGGCTATACATCGGTTGAAACGTGGCGCAAACGGTGTCCCATACGACCGGGTACGATCTGCGCCGTTATAAAGGGTCATGCGACATGAAGCACGAAATCATTGAAATCCCCGTGATTTCCGAAGCAATCCGAAGACTGGGCGCGCCGACCTCCGCGTTGACCCGCGTTGGCGGTTTTCTCTATACGTGCGGAATGCCGCCGATCGACCTGAAGACAGGCGAGATCGTCAGGGGGGACATGACCACCCAGGCGCGCGCCTGCATGGACGCGCTTTCGTTCACGCTCCGCCATGCCGGCTCCTCGCTCGACAACGTCTTCAAATCGCTCGTCTTTATCACCGATAACGATTTGGCGGCGGAGATGAATGCGGTTTATCGCGCGTATTTTCCTGGCGGCTTTCCGGCCCGCAGTTGCGTGGCGATCAAGCCCTGGACGCATTTCGATGTCGAGATCGAATGTATCGCGACCGTTGGATGATGCGGTCGTTTCTCACAGGAAATCGCAGCCGCTCCCATAAGCGGACTCAATGTTTGCCATTGAGTCAGGCTATTTGCGTTGCGGGCATCATGCCCGCCTAATATGCCTAGAATAAACGCAACAAATGAGGGCGCTATGAAACTGGGCATTTCGAAAATTTCACGCGGTCTTGCCGCCACCGTGATCGCTGGCATTGTCGGCCTTTCCGCTCATTCTGCTGCCATGGCCGAAACGACGATCCGTCTCGGCCATGTGCTTGCCGACACCCATAGCTGGCACAAGGCCTCGACGGACTTCGCCAAGGAGGTCTCGGAGAAGACGGAAGGCCGCGTCAAGATCGAGATCTTCCCCTCCGGCCAACTCGGCACGGAGAAGGAAGTCATCGAGGGCATGCAGATAGGCACCATCCAGGGCGGCCTGATCGGCAGCGGCTCCTTCCAGTTCGTCGAGCCGAAGTTCGGGATCATCGAGATGCCCTATGCCTGGACCAGTCGCGAGCAGGCCTTCGCCGCGCTCGACGGCAAGCTCGGCACGGCGCTTGCCGATCTGCTTCGGCCGAAAGGCATCGAGGTTCTCGCCTGGTGGGAAAACGGCTTCCGCAACATCACCAACAACAAGCACCCGATCGTCAAGCCGGCCGATCTCGCCGGCATCAAGATCCGCGTAACGCCGGACAAGGTTCGGCTTGCGACGTTCGAACGTCTCGGCGCGCAGCCGGCGCCGCTGGCCTTCGGCGAGCTATACTCGGCCCTGCAGCAGGGCGTGTTCGACGCGCAGGAAAATCCGCTCTCGATCATCGATGCCTCGTCGTTCTACGAAGTACAGAAATACGTTTCGATGACCGGCCACATCTGGGGGGCCGCATGCCTGACCGTGTCGAGCATGACCTGGGCGCAGGTTTCCCCCGAGGACCAGGCCATCGTGAAGGAAGCGGCCGTCAAGTGGGGCAACGCGCAGCGCCAGATGGTTGCCGATAACGAGGTCGCGCTGATCGAGAAGCTGAAATCGAAAGGCATGCAGTTCAACGAGGTGGACAAGGCTGCTTTCGTCGACGCCCTGAAGCCGATCTGGGAAAGCGAGAAGGACGTCTTCGGTCCCGAGCTGCTTGAAGTCATGGACAGCTACCGCAAGTAATGCGGTCGTCCTGCCCGCCGGTTGCGGGCAGGACGTTTCCCATCGCCGGATCATGTCCGTCCGTCCACACCAGCGAGGCTTCCATGCAAGACGCATCGATACCGCGTCCGCGGATTTCCAATGCCATAGACAACGTAGCCCGCGCGGTGGGCGGCCTGGCCATCGCCACCTTCACCGCCATCATCGTCTACGTCGTCATTTGCCGTTATGCCCTTTCCTTCACACCACGCTGGTCGGAGGAAATCCCGCGTCTTCTATTGGTTTGGGTGACGTTCATCGGCGCGGTTTCCGCCTTTGTCCGCAACACGCATCTTTGCGCCGGCCTGACGGACCTGCTTGTTGCGCCCGGCCGGTTCCGTTCCCTCCTGGCCGTGCTCGCGCGTCTGGCATCCCTGCTGTTCCTGGTCGTCGTCATCTGGTCCGGATGGAAGATAACGGTGCTGACATGGTCGCATGAAACCACGGTCCTAAGCTGGCCCGCGGGGCTCGTCTATCTCGCGCTGCCGGTCACGGGTGCCATCGCCTTCGTTGCCCTCGTTGCCGCGGAACTGCGCAAATGAGCCTTGCCCTTCTCGTCCTCTTTGCCGTCTTCATTCTCTTGCTCCTGATCGATGCGCCGATCGCGATCGCGCTTGCGCTTTCCTCGGTCGCTTATCTGCTGGTCGGCGATGTATTGCCGCTGATGGTGGTCGCGCAGCGCATGGTGGCGGGGATCGACAGCTTCACGCTGCTGGCAATCCCGCTTTTCCTGCTCGCCGGCCTGCTCATGGTGCATGGGGGGCTCGCCCCGAGGATCGTCAATCTTTGCGCGGCAGTCGTGGGCCAGCGGACGGGTGGTCTCGCTATCGTGATGATTGCCGCCTGCATGATGTTCGGCTCGCTCTCGGGATCGGGTGTCGCGGACGTGGTGGCGATCGGTTCCATGCTGCTGCCGGCCATGAAGGAGCGCGGCTACCATCCGGGTTTCTCCGCCGCTGGTCTCGGCTGCGCCGGTTCGCTTGGCACGGTCATTCCTCCGTCCATAGTCCTGATCGTCTACGGAACGGCGACCGGAACGTCGATCGGGCAGCTTTTCATCCACTCCATCGGTCCAGGCATCCTGCTCGGTTTCGGGCTGATGGTCGTCGCGTGGTGGATTTCCCGCAAGAACGGTTGGAAGGGCGGAGAACCGTTCAGCTGGACTCGGCTGGGCACCGCTCTGCGCGAATCCGTGCTTGCCCTGCTCGCGCCGGTCATCATCGTCGGCGGCATCCGCTTCGGCATCTTCACGCCGACGGAGGCGGCGGGCATCGGCGTCGCCTATGCGCTGCTCGTCGGGGCCCTCATCTATCGCCAGCTGACGCTCGCCAAGGTCTTCAGCCTCCTGCGCGACACGACGGAAATGACCGGTTCCATCCTCATCGTCATCGCGGCCGCCTCCGTCTTCGGCTGGATCCTGACGGTCGAGCAGGTTCCGCAGCTCGTCGTCAATGCCATCACCGGCGCGACCGAGAGCGCCACAGTCGCGCTCATGCTGATGATGGTCGCGGTCCTGGTCCTCGGCACGTTCATGGAATCGATCGCCATCATTCTCATCCTGGCGCCCGTTTTCCTGCCGGTGCTGCGGGTCTTCGAGATCGACCCGGTCTATTTCGGCGTGCTGCTGACCATCAACCTGGCGATCGGCGCCAATACACCGCCACTCGGCATCGACCTGATGGCCGCGTGCCGCACCGGTGGCATACCGATGTCGGCGTCCTTCCGCTATCTGCTGCCGTTCATCGGCGTCATGGCGCTCATCATGTTCCTCCTCGTTCTCTTTCCGGGGCTGATGACACTGATGTCGCTCGGAATGTGAGCCGCTTCGTCCGCAATTGCATTTGAAAGGTCAACCATGTCGTTCGCATCGAACACCCGTGCCAACATCGATCGCTTCTGGTCGACCATCGAGACTTCCGCCGAAATCGGCCAGGGGCGGCCGGGCGGCCTCGCCCGCCTAACGCTGACGGACGATGATCGCAGAATGCGCGACCTCTTCGTCAACTGGTGTCGTGATGCGGGCCTGTGCGTCGAGATCGATGAACTCGGCAACATCTTCGGCCGGCGCGAAGGAAGCGATCCGTCGCTGCCGCCGGTGCTGATCGGCAGCCATCTTGACACCCAGATCAACGGTGGTCGCTTCGATGGGATCGCCGGCGTTCTCTCCGGACTCGAGGTGATCCGTACGCTGAACGACGTCGGTCATGTCACCCGCCGCCCGATCGTCGTCGTCAACTGGACGAATGAAGAGGGAGCGCGTTTCTCGCCGCCCATGGTCGCATCCGGCTGCTTCGTCGGGGCCTATGACGGGGACTGGGTCAAAGAGCTCGTCTCCGACGACGGAGCGCGTTTCGGCGCCGAGCTCGAGCGCATCGGTTACAACGGAAACAAGCCCTGTCGTGCCGGTGAGATCGATGCCTATTACGAATTGCATATCGAGCAGGGGCCGATCCTCGACCTCGAGAATCGCGATGTCGGAGTGGTGACGAGCGGATATCCGAGCTACGGGATGCGGGTGCGCTTTTCGGGCAAGACGGCACATACCGGCCCGACGCCGATGGACCTGCGCCGCAATGCGCTGGTCGCGGGCGCACGCTGGCTGACTGCCGTGGACGACATCGGCTGGGATTTTGCCGTCGGCGACGGCAAGGCGACCGGCGCCCGGCTGTCGGCGTGGCCGAACAAACCGGGCATCCTCTCCGACACGGCCCAAGCGATCTGCGACGTTCGCCATCCCGATGCGGCGACCGCGCGCGTCATGGGTGAAAAGATGCGCCGTGCCGTCTTCGAAAGCGCCGCCCGCGCCGGCTGCGACGCGGTCATAGAGGACGAGTGGTTTTGGGGCGGGGACATCTTCGATCACGCGATGGTGGACGGAATCCGGGCGGAAGCGGTCCGGATGGGCTATGACTGGCGCGACATCCAGTCCCAGGCCGGGCACGATGCCTATTTCCTCGCCCGACATTGCCCGACGGCAATGATCTTCACGCCCTGCAAGGGCGGCATCACGCACAACAACGAGGAGGACTGCGACCGCGACGATCTTGCGCCGGGCCTCAATGTCCTGTTGCATGCCGTCGTGGCGCGCGCCGACCGCTGATTGATCGGAGCACTTCCAGGAAAAGTGTATAACGGTTTTTCGTCGGGACGCGCGCTCAGTGCATTTCCGGGTAGAGCGAGCGCAGCTCCTGCACCAGATCGATGAAATGTTGCTCGGCGCGGGAATAGTCGCCTTCCGGGTGCGTCACCAAAAACACGTCCGCGCCGAGCGGATAACCCTTGATTTCGAGCGGCCAGAGAAGTCCGCTCGCGACTTCGTCGTGAACCGCCGTCAACGGGAGAATTCCGATCCCGAGACCGGCGACGATCATGCGTCTTACTTCCTCGAGATTGGGGCTTTGCCCGCTGATCCGTTCGCCGAGACCGAGGCTTTGGCTGAGGACCGCCATGGGCTCGAGGCCCATGCCTTCGGTGGCGCAGGTAAAGGAAACAAATGACTCCTGCCGCAGTTCCCTCTTCTCCACCTCCTTACGGCCGAAGAGGGGATGCTCAGCGCCGCAATAGACGCTGAATTCCTCGCGAAACAGCAACTGACAATTCAGGCTGAAGACGGGGCGCGACAGGAGACATAATCCTATTCCGCATTTCTCCGTCTGGATCCGCTTGACCGTATCCTGGCTGTTCTGGACCTCCATCACCCAGGTTACGGAGGGAAAGCGCTGATGGTAGAGACGCAGCGCTTCGTTTATGAGCGGGGACTCGAGGTTCGAGATGATCTGGATGCGCACCTCGCCGAACTCTTCGGCGGTCCTTTCCTGCGTGAGCTGGCCGATACGCTCGACGGCTCGGAAGATCTCTCCGCATTCCTCGTAGATTTTCTGCCCCCGGGCCGTCAGCTCGAACTTCCGGCTGCCGCGAAGGACGAGCTGACAGGCCAACTGCTCCTCCAGTCGTTGCAGCGCCTGGCTGACCGATGGCTGACTCATGTTGAGCCGGGCCGCTGCCCGCGTGAGGCTTCGCTCTTCGGCGATCATGAAAAACGACCGCAGGAGATTGAGATTGAGATCTGTCGACATCGTACGGGCCTATCCATTTGCGACTCCACTCACGTGGAGTCGGCACGAGCTGCTGAACCACGATGGTAGCGCAGCCTCCGGGAGAGATAGAGCGGGATGAGGAAAAATGTGCGCGGTTTTCCGCCCGCATCCCGCGTCTCAACTTCTTGGAATCGATCACGTTCATGCTTTCAGGTCGACTCGGCCGAAAAGCATGAACGTGATCCAGAGCACCGACACGTCGAAGCTCAAGAGTGCTTTAATGGCCCACGCAGCCCGTTCAGTAGGCCGGCATCAGGCCACCGGTTTGCTTGCGCGGATCGCAAAGCGGTGCTGGCTTCTTCGTGCGAGGCCCTTGAACAGATTCCAATTCTTCGCCTGCATCCGATGTATCTCTCCGAGATCGGTATCGACTGTTATATCGGCGAAGCCGGCGGCCCGCAGCAGGCCGACTACGGCCTCGGCGCGCGCCCCTTGCGAGAAGTGGACGCGGGCAAGAATGCTTCGATGCGTTTCCAGCATCTCCCGGGGCTGGGACGGCGCGTCGGGTCTGAGGAGCCCGACACGCTGCCCCCAGACGTTGAGCGACGAAAAGAACCGTTCGAGCCGGGTCGCATTGACGAAATCGCCATCGACGATCAGCACCCTGCCGCCAGGTTTCAGCACGCGAAGCCACTCCCTGAAGGCCGCGGCCGGATCGACGAGCGTCCATACCAGATGCCGGTTGACGACCACGTCATAATGGTCGTCCGGCTCCATGGTATTTTCCGCATCGCCCATGCGGAAGGAAATATCGCGTCCGCGGCTCTTCGCCTTTTGCCGTGCGCGTTCGAGCATCGGTTCGGACCAGTCCATGCCAGCCACCCGGAAGCCGAGATCGTCGAGAAGGTGCGAGACCACCCCGGTCCCGCTTGCAAGGTCGAGTGCCGAGCGGCCGGCTCCTTCGCCGAGATGGCGCAGGATGAGCCGATGCCAGGCGGCGCGTTCCTCCTCGGAAAAAACCTCGTGGCCGGGAGAGAGATCGAAAGTGGCCGCACGTTCCGACCAATAGGCTTTGATTTCGTCGCGAAGATCATAGTTGGGCCGCGTTGCCACGTCGCTCATTTTCGGTCCCGGTCTCGTCTGTTTGGAAGCGTTCTAAAAGATATATGTTGACCGGTAAAGTCATGAAATATTAGAAGGCATCGAATTTCCATGGAGCAGGGAACGATGAAGTTTTTCAACAAGGTGGCCGCTGCCGCTGCGGGTTTCTGCCTATTCATTTCAAGCATTGCGCTTGCCGACACCGTCAAGGTGACGGACGTAACCGGTCGCGAGGTCGAGGTCAACGTGCCGGTCGAGCATGTGATCCTTGGAGAGGGGCGCCAGATTTACTTCGTCGGCGCTCTCGACAAGGACGAGCCGTTCAAGCGCGTCGTCGGCTGGCGCGACGACCTCGCCAAGGCCGACCCGGAAACCTACGCCGCCTATCTCGCGAAGTACCCTGACATTGCCAAGCTGCCGACCTTCGGCGGCATGAAGGACGGAACCTTCGACATCGAACAGGCGGTCGCGCTGAAGCCCGACGTCATGCTGATGAATATCGACGCCAAAACGGCGACGGAGGAGGCTGGTTATATCGAGAAGCTCGAGAAGGTCGGTATCCCGCTCGTCTATGTCGATTTCCGCGAAAAGCCGATGGAGAACACCGAGCCGAGCATGCGCCTCATCGGCAAGCTCTTCGGCAAGGAGGAAAAGGCCGAGGAATTCATCAAGTTCCGTGCCGACAGCATCGCCAAGGTGACCGATACCCTCGCCAAGGCCAACCCGAAGAAGCCGCTCGTTTTCATGGAGCGCGCCGGCGGTTATTCGGATGACTGCTGCATGTCCTTCGGTAACGAGAATTTCGGCAGGATGGTCGAGTTCGCGGGCGGCGTGAACATGGCGAAGGACATCATTCCCGGCACCTTCGGCACCGTCAATCCGGAGCAGGTCATCGCATCCAATCCCGATCAGATCATTATCACGGGCGGCAACTGGGAAGGTTATGTGCCTGGCGGGGCCTGGGTCGGCGTCGGCTATGGCGCGGACGAGAAGGAGGCGCAGCGTAAGCTCGAAGGTCTCACCGAGCGTCCGGCTTTCACGGGTGTGAAGGCAGTCAAGGACGGCAACGTCCATGCCGTCTGGCATCAGTTCTACAACAACCCCTATCAGTTCGTGGCCATTCAGCAGATGGCAAAGTGGCTCCACCCGGACCTCTTCGGCGATCTCGATCCCGAGGCGACGTTCAAGGAACTGCACGAGCGTTTCCTGCCGCTGCCTTACAAGAGCGGCTACTTCGTCTCCCTGAATGCAAGCCGGTAAGGCTCCGGATCGGAGGGCGAAAGCCCTCCGATCTCCTGTTCGCGAGGTTCTAATGCGAATACCGAGGAAAGTCCTTCCGGTCGCCTGTCGGCCAGATCATTTCGTCTCGCTCATCGGCGGAGGCGAATGATGGCTGCTGTCGCCGAGGAAATCGCAGGCATCGAAGGGCGCGGACGATACCGCGCCCTCGTCTTTCGCCGGCTCGTCATGCTCTCGGGCCTCGTTGCCGCGCTGTTCGTCTCCGTTGCCGTCGACATGGCGCTCGGCCCTGCGAACTATCCGCTTTCCGACGTCCTGACGGCGCTGTTTCATGCCGAGACCGTGAGCGATCAACTCCGCGTCGTGATCTGGGATATACGCATGCCGATCGCCCTGATGGCGGTCACGGTCGGCGCCTCGCTGTCTCTGGCGGGTGCGCAAATGCAGACGATCCTGGCCAATCCGCTGGCGAGCCCGTTCACGCTCGGCATTTCGGCCGCCGCCGGCTTCGGCGCAGCGCTCGGGCTCGTCGCCGGCGTCGCCGTGTTCCCGGTCGCCGTTCAATATATGGTGCCGGTCAACGCCTTCCTGATGGCGATGGTGGCGGCGCTCTTCATCCATTTCGCCTCCACCATGCGCGGCGTCACCGTCGAGACGATCGTCCTTCTCGGTATCGCGCTCGTCTTCACCTTCAATGCAGCGCTGTCGCTGCTCGAATATCTCGCCTCCGAACAGGCGCTGGCGGCGGTCGTGTTCTGGACCATGGGGAGCCTCACCAAGGCAACCTGGCCGAAGGTCTGGGTCACCGGCGCGGTGCTGCTCGTTGCGGTGCCGGTCTTCGCAAGGCGCGCCTGGGCGCTGACCGCGCTCCGGCTCGGCGAGGATAAGGCGGCGAGCTTCGGCATCAATGTCCGCCGGCTCAGGCTCGAAACGATGCTGACGGTCAGTCTGCTCGCGGCGATCCCGGTTTCCTTCGTCGGCACGATCGGTTTCGTCGGCCTGGTCGGGCCGCATATCGCCCGTATGCTCGTCGGCGAAGACCAGCGCTTCTTCCTGCCGGCCTCGGTGCTTTGCGGCGCACTGCTGCTCTCCGTCACCTCGGTCGTCAGCAAGATGCTCATCCCCGGTGCGGTGCTGCCGATCGGCATCATCACCGCGCTCGTCGGCGTCCCCTTCTTCTTCGTGCTGATCTTCACCAACAGGAAGCGCGCATGGTAAGCCTCGCTCTCAAGGATGTCGGTGCAACCTATGGCCGGCGCGTCGTTCTTTCCGACATCAATACCGGGACATTGAAAGGCGGGCATCTTACCGCCGTCATCGGCCCCAACGCGGCCGGGAAGTCGACGCTGTTCAAGCGGATCGCCGGCCTCGCCGCCGGCCCCGGCCTCGTACACCTATCCGACACGGCCAACGGTGCTGAGGCGATCTGCTACATGCCGCAGGACACCGGCGCCAATGCCGTCCTGACCGTCTACGAGTCGGTTCTGCTTTCTGCCAAGCAGGGATCGGGATGGAAGGTGAAGGACGGCGAACTGGCGGAGATCGATCGCGTGCTCGCGGCGCTCAAGATCAACGATCTCGCCTTCCGCGGGCTTGGCGAGCTATCCGGGGGACAGCGCCAGCTCGTCTCGATCGCACAGGCGCTCGTGCGCAAGCCGGAGGTTCTCCTGATGGACGAGCCGACCTCGGCGCTCGATCTCTTCCGCCAGATCGAGGTGCTCGGCTTCATGAAGCGCCTCGCCGCTCAATCCGGCATGGCGGTACTGATCGCCCTGCACGATCTCAATCATGCGCTGCGCTATTGCGAAGACACGATCGTGATCAGCGGCGGCTCCGTCGTCGCAAGCGGCCCGACGCACACGGTCGTCACTGCCGACATGCTGAAATCCGTCTACCGCGTCGAGGCGCGGGTCGAAGCCTGCTCCCGCGGCCGGCCGGTCATCATCGTCGACGATTCCATCACCTTCGGCTGAAGGGCCGCCGCTTCGGCTGCGGCCTCAAGCGGAGATGAATGCGAAGGCGCGATCGCGCTCGGACATCTGTGCCACTTCGAGCGGCCAGGAAATGGCAAGCCGCGGGTCGAGCGGATTGAGCCCGCCTTCCGCGTCGGGCGCGTAGGGCTTGTCGTGCAGGTAGACGAGTTCGCAATTCTCGCTCAGCGTCTGGAATCCATGGGCAAACCCGCCGGGGATCATCATCGAGCGGGCATTCTCGCCGCTCAGGATTTCACCGTGCCATTGCAGATAGGTGGGTGAATCCGGCCTGATGTCGACGGCGACGTCGAAAACGGCGCCGGCCAGGCACGAGACGAACTTCGCCTCGTCATGGGGCGGCCGCTGGAAGTGCATGCCACGGATCGTGCCCTTCGCTCGCGTCAGGGTGTGGTTGATCTGCGAGATCGTTCCGTCAGCTCCGAAATCGCGCAATTCGTCCCGGCAGAAGAAGCGTGAGAAAAAGCCGCGTTCGTCACCCATCTGCTTGCGCTCGATGACAGTCAGGCCCGCGAGTGGCGTGGAGAGACGGCTGAACCGCGACATGAGGCCCCCGAGAGAACATTTCAACCGGTGCTTCTTGCACGATCCGGCGTTGACGCGGCAAGCGCTAACTGGAAAAGAGGAACTGAGACAGCCCTCTACAGCGACCTTTGCGCGTCTCATCAGACGCGCAAAGGTCGCTAGTGCCGGCGAAATCCGGGAGTTCGAATGTCGGAGTCATCATGATCGAGGTGCATCCCTCGGCTAAGATCAGCCCGCTCTGCGATATCGAGGATTCCGTGCGCGGCACACGGATCGTCGTCGGAGAAGCATCGGTCATCGACAGCTTCGTCAAGGTCAAACCGGTGGGCGGCACCGGCGATCTCACGATCGGCCGCTTCTGTTATGTCAACAGCGGCTGCGTCTTCTACACCGGCAACGGGATAAGCATAGCCGACAATGTCTTGATCGCGGCCAATTGTACCTTCGCTCCGGTCAATCACGCCTATGGCGACCGGGATCGCCTGATCCGGGAACAGGGCTTCCTGCCGAGCCGCGGCGGCATCCTCGTCGAGGAGGATGTCTGGATCGGGGCGAATTCGGTGATCCTGGACGGCGCCCTGTTGCGCAAGGGCTGTGTCATCGCCGCCGGGTCCATCGTGCGCGGCGAGGTCGAAGCCTACACCGTCTGCGGCGGCAATCCGCTGAGGCGCCTGGGGGTGCGATCGTGATGTTCACGGTATTCGGCGGCTCCGGTTTCATCGGGCGCAATCTCGTCCGCCGATTGCGCAACCGGGGTGCCGAGGTGCGTGTTCCTTCCCGCGCCGCTATGCCTGCGGCCGGCGAGGACCTCGGCCATGTCATCTATGCCATCGGCCTTACGGCCGATTTCCGCACCCGGCCGTTTGACACCATCGAAGCGCATGTCTCGCTCGCAGCGAAGCTCCTGCGGGAGAATGGGTTTTCGTCCTTTCTCTATCTCTCGTCCACTCGAGTCTATGCCGGCAGCGAAGATACGCGCGAGGAAGCCCGGCTGTCGGCCTCGCCGCTCGATCCTTCGGATCTCTACAATCTCTCCAAGTTGACGGGCGAAGCGATCTGCCTCGCCTCCGGCCGCGAGAAGGTGCGGGTCGCCCGCTTGTCGAACGTCGTCGGGCCCGGCGAGGCGAAGTCGGACACGTTCCTGGGCGCGCTGTGCCGTGAGGCAGGCAGCGGCCTTATCCAGCTCCAAACCGCGCTCGATTCGAGCAAGGATTATATCTGGATCGACGATGCCGTGGACCTCCTCTTGCGGATCGCGCAGGAGGGCCGCCATTCCGTCTACAACGTCGCAAGCGGGCGTCAGACGAGCCACGCCGAGTGGTGCGCAGCCATCCAATCCCGGACGAAATGCTCCCTAGCTGTGGACGAAGGTGCGCCGACGATTTCATTCGCACCGATCTCTGTCGACAGGTCGAAGGACGAGTTCGCTTTTGCTGCAGCACCTGTGCTAGAGCGCATCGCAGAAATCCTGGGCGAGGGAGAGCCGGATACCGGTTCCCACCCGCGGCCCTCCACAAGAAGCAGGATCTGACATGGACCCCATCGAACAATTCCGCACCGAGCGGGCGGCCGCGATCGACGGCTATGGCCGTGACGGCGATTTCCAGGCGCTTTCGAACCGGTGGCGCGAGGCTTCTATGGCGAAGCGCTACGTCTATAATTTCGATTGGATGGGGCGCCCGATCATCCAATATCCGCAGGATATCGTAGCGATGCAGGAGTTGATCTGGGCGACACGGCCAGATCTGGTGATCGAGACGGGGATCGCGCATGGCGGCTCGCTGATCATGAGCGCCTCGCTGCTCGCGATGCTCGACATGTGCGACGCGATCGAGGCGGGCGTTTCATTCGACCCCAGCCGGTCCAAGCGCAAGGTCATCGGCATCGACATCGACATCCGCCCCCACAACCGCGCGGCGATCGAGAGCCATCCGTTGGCGAGCCGCATCCAGATGTTTGAGGGATCTTCCATCGATCCGGACATCGTCGCGCAGGTGCGCGAGGCGTCGGCCGGCTACAGCCGCGTCATGGTATGCCTCGATTCCATGCATACCCATGCGCATGTGCTCGCCGAACTCGAAGCCTATGCGCCGTTGGTGACGGCCGGCTGCTATTGCGTGGTCTTCGACACTCTGGTCGAAGACATGCCCGCGGGTTTCTTCGACGACCGCCCCTGGGACGTGGGCGACAATCCGAAGACCGCGGTGCATGAGTATCTGAAGTCGCATCCTGAGTTCGAGATCGACCGGTCGGTTCAGAACAAGTTGATGGTGACCGTTGCGCCGGATGGCTTCCTGAAGAGGCTTTGATCGGTCCGCTTCCCGTTTGAGGGAGATCGCCGCGACTGCAAGTATCTTACCTTCCCATTGCCGACAGCGTTTCCGCCTGCGCAAAGCTCGTGGTCACCACTGGCAGGATGAGTCGGCTTGGGAAAGCCTCTCCCGAGAAGATGCGCTGTTCTGCTCTGATGAAATCGGAGGCTCTCGCCAAGGTCGGCGGGATGCCGGACTGCGGATTGCGGTCGAAGCGTGGAAAGTTCGACGAGGCGATCTGCAGCCGGAGCCTGCATCCCTTGCGGAACAGGCGGCTGATGTGACCGAGGCGCACGGCGACTTCTTGTGGTTCGCCTCCTGCTTGTCTCGAACGGGACCAGCGCAGGATGCCGTCCACAATGCCGGAGCTTCCGCCATCCGCGCCGACTTCGCAGAGCCGTGCCGTCCAGTCACAGCTTGCGGCTGAGGACGATACCCAGAGCCGTGCTCTGACTAGTCCCGTAACCTCCAGATCTTCACCCAGCGGCTGGCCGGTGAAAATCACGACATCGTCGCGCGCTTCGATCGCGGCCTGGTCCACCGGGCCGGAGTTGCGGCCGAGCAAAAGGCCGGGCAGAAAAGTGGCGCCACCGGCAGTGGGAACCGGCTTCAACGGGTCGGAGACGAAGGAAGCGCTCGCCTGTTCGGCAGGCGTGGAGCCGAGCGAAAACCGGCTGCAATCGAGAATGAGCGACACCTCAATGCTGTCCGGAAGGGGCCAGTCGGGCGCGGCGTGCCAGGTGTTGGATCCGGAGCGGAAGTAGCGGACCACGGGGGATGCCGGTTCCCGGTCCTCGAGAGCGCTGTCGAAGAACCTTAGGGTTTCCTCCGGCAGATCGATGGTGGACGCAGCGTAACCCAGCCACTCCCGGCCCTGCCAGTCGGTCGGGTTGCCGTGCGACCAGGGACCGATGATAAGGCGGTCTGGCATGTACTCGCCTCGGGACCAGCGCGATCTCGCCTTCTCGAAGAGCTCGATCGACCCTTCCACGAAGATGTCGTTCCAGCCGCCGACCACGAGCAGCGCCGCCCGACTTTTCTCAACCCATTCGAGACGGTCGCGGTTGCGCTCGCCGGCGATCGCTTTCGAATCGAGCCAGTCCGCGAGGTATGGTGCAAGCTCGATGATCGCGTCATCGAGGACCGGAAGACGCTCGAAGGCGGCGTGAGGGCTCTCCCGCAACGTCTGCAACAAAGCCCGGGCACGCTCGCGCATGTCTGCCGGCAAGAAAGCGATACGATGCTGCAGATGATCGGGACCAAGGGATTCGATCACCCAAAGTAGTATGAAGGCGAGTTCCACCGCTCCGCCGCGATACATCCAGGTTTCGCCGTGGCGGGCTGTAGTCAGCTGCGGCGCTATCGCCTTCAGACCTTCCGGGTTTTCCGCAAGAGCGAGGATCTGCGTCGCACCGACATAGGAGGCGCCGAACATCGCAACCGAGCCGTTGCAGAACGGCTGCATACGAAGCCAGCCGATGGTATCCGCCCCATCGCTCGCCTCGGTCTGGAAGGGGGTGAAATCGCCTTCCGAGCCGTAACGCCCTCGCGTATCCTGCACGACGACGGCATAGCCCCGTCCTAGAGCCGTCTGGAACTCCAATGCTGAAATGTACTGGGAGCCGAACGGCGTCTCCCGACGATACGGCGTTCGCTGCAGCAGAACGGGGCACGGCTCTTCCGTCGCGGGTAGCCAGATATCCGTCTTCAGCCTCACGCCATCGCGCATCGGGACATCTATATTGTCGAGCAGGCGGATCGTCGATTGCGTGTGCATCATGTTCACCGTCGGCCGACGAGCCGCTGGCGGAGCTGATCGAAAGACACGGCCAGGATCAAAAGTAAGCCCGTGGCGGCCTGCTGCCAGGACGAGTTGACGTTCATCAGCGTCAAGCCGTTGTTGAGAACGCCGACAATCAACAATCCGATCACGGTACCGAGCATGGTGCCGGTCCCGCCCTTCAGCGAGGTACCTCCGAGAATGACTGCTGTGACGACGGCAAGCTCCAATCCGAGACCCGTGGTTCCGGATGTCGAGCCGAGCTGCGAGGCGCTGATGAGACCGCCGAGCCCGATGAAGGCGCCGGAGAGGAGAAAGCCCGCGAATACCACACCCTTGGTCCTGATGCCGACGAGGCGGGCAGCGTTTTCATTCGCGCCGATCGCATAGATCGAGCGGCCGAAGACGGAGCGTTTGAGCACGATGCCGACCATGATAGCAACGAGCAGGAAGACGAGCGCCGAGAGCGGAATGTTCAGGAAGGGACGCCAGATAGCCCAGTCGAAATTGGCGATCGGGATATTCCTGCCGCCGCCGATGGACTGCGTGAGGCCGCGAAAGATGGCCAGCGTCCCGAGCGTTGTGATGAGCGCGTTGACACCGATCCTCGTCACCAGAAAGCCGTTGATCAGGCCGATTCCGACGCCGACGAGCATCGCAAGCACGCTGGCCGGCAGAACCCCCAGGCTATCGATGGTCAAGGCCAGCACGAGGGCGACGAAGGCGACGCCGCTACCGACCGACAGATCGAATTGGCCCGCAATCAGAAGCATTGTGCCTCCCGCGGCAAGAACGCCGGTGATCGAAAGCGCGGTGAAGACATTGACCCAGTTTCCCCAGGTCAGGAAGTAGGGTGAGCTCAGCGAGAAGAAGATGATCTCCGCAACAAGGAATGCGAGCAGGGCGGCCGATTCCGGCGCCCTGCGGATTGCCGCCCTGTTCCGGTTGCGCTCCAGATCGGCCATGGGGAGGGTCTCGGATTGAAGATTGTCAGGCATGGACACCGCCTCCTGCGGCTTCAGTCAGGGCTTCAGTCGAAATGCGCTCGTACGGGATCTCAGCGACCATCCGTCCGCGCACCATGACCAGCGCGCGGCTGGCAACGGCCGTGATGTCCTCGTAATCCGAGGTGGCGACGACGATGGCGTGGCCCTTGGCAGCCAGTCCGGCGAGCACGCGGTAAATTTCCTGGCGGGCGCCGACGTCGACGCCGCGTGTCGGTTCGCTCAGCACGAGGATTTTCGAACCGGCTTCAAGCCACCGGCCTAGCAGAACCTTCTGCTGGTTGCCGCCGGACAGTTCCGTGATCAGTTGTTCGCCGGAAGCGGCGGCCTTGATGTGCAACGTGCGATGCCAGCGGCAATAGGCCTGGCGCAGCTTGCGGCGGTTCACGAAGCCGCGCCTGGCCAGGCGGCCCCAGCTGGGAGCTGAAAGATTTTCCGCAAGCGTCATCGTGCGAAGCAGGCCGTCGGCCGCGCGATCCGCCGATAGATGGCCTATGCCAGCCGCAATCGCGTCCGCCGGGTGCCGGAAGTGCCTCGGCGAGCCTTCCACATACAGTGTTCCTTCGTCGAATGCGCGCGCACCGACCAGCGAACTCGACAATTCCTGAACGCCCGAGCCGACCTTACCGTAGACGCCCAGGATCTCGCCCGGGCGTAACGCAAAGGAAACGTCTGAGAAGGAAGCAGACCCCAGGCCGGTTGCTTTCAGCACCGGAGGAGCGTCGGTCGATGGCGGTACGGCATGTCGCGCATAAGCGACCGCGCGGCCCACCATCGCCTCTATGACCTGGTCCTGAGTGACGTCGCCCGCCGCGCTATCAAGGGAAACGCGGCCGTCGCGCAGGACACACACCCGGTCGGCAAGCGCGAACACTTCGTCGAGCCGGTGGGTGATGTAGAGAATGGCGACGCCGCGTCCCGCAAGACGCCGAATCAACTGGAAGAGTTTGCGTGCCTCCGCGTCCGAGAGGGCCGCGGTCGCCTCGTCGAAAATGATGCATTTCGAGGCGCCTATCGTGGAGCGGGCGATCTCGATGATCTGCCGTTCGCCCAACCGCAGAGAGGCGACCTTCGCCTCCAGTGGAAGTTCGGTGCCAAGCATTTCCAGCGCCTGTCGTGCCAGTTCGCGCATGGACCGGTAATCGACGAGCCCGGCCCGCGTCGGCCATGCACCGAGCAGAATGTTCTCCGCCACCGAGAGCGTCGGCGCATCGGCGATCTCCTGGGCGATCAAACGGATTCCCGCCGCGCGCGCATCTCCCACACCGCGAAAGGAGGCAACGGCGCCGTCCACAGAGATCGTGCCGCCGTCGGGCATGTGGTCTCCGGCCAGGATCCGCACGAATGTGGACTTGCCGGCCCCGTTCTCCCCCAGAAGGGCGGTAATCGTTCCTGCCGGCAGATCGAGGTCCACGCCATGGAGAACCTCGATCTGGCCGAACGATTTCCTGATGCCGCGTACGGCGAGGAAATCCGCCGTCATTTGCAGGCAAACTCCGGATAGACCTTGGAGATGTTCTCCGGCGTGATCAGTTCATGCGGAACGAGAATCTGCTGGTTGATCGTCTCGCCCTTGATGGCCTTCACCAGATTGGGAACGATCAGCTCGGCATACCGCTCCGGGAAATAGGCGGCAGTCGCGATGAAATGCGACGCAGTCCAGATCTGGCAATTGTCGGGGTCAAAGTTCTGGACGCCGAGATACAGGTCCTGGTTGCGACCCTGGGTGCGCGCCGCCGCAAGGGCGGCTATGACGACGTCCTCGTTGATGCCGACCGTGATGACCTTGGTGGCGCCGGGAAGAGCCGTCAACGTGTCAGTGAACTGGCGCTGCGCTGCATCGGCCTGCCCGCCGGCACCGGTGTCGATGATGCGAAGGTTCTGTACCGGCCCGCACACCGCTTCGAATGCCTTGCGGATGCCGCCCATGCGCTGGTCGTTGACGACGCCGACGGCCGTCGATTCCAGCGAGACGAAGGCGTCGTACTCGCAGTTGAAGTTTTTGGCGAAGTGCATACCCAGCTCGTGGCCCACGATCTCGCCGGCATAGGAATTGGCGGCACCGACGAAGGCCGTTTCGCAAGGTTTCTGTTCGATGTCGATGGCGATGACCGGCACCTGCGGGCCCTCGGCGCAGATGTTGGCAGCAGCGGCGGCGTCCGCCTGAAAGGTGACGAGGCCGTCGACATTCTGGGTCTTGAACTGGCGGGCGCAGTTGAGTGCCGTCGCTGCGTCGAGCTTGGAGTCGCAGGTGACCAGCTTGAAGCCGGCCGTTTCAGCAGCCTTCTCCATGCCGGCCTGAAGTGCATCGGGGAAGGGGACGCCGAGAATGAGCTGGGTGAATCCGATTGTCAGGCCTTCGGCGCTGCCGGGCTCGATCGCCTGAAACTTGGCGATCTCGGGAGGAAAGGTCGGGGCTGGTGCGTCCAGATTGATCTCCGCCGCGGTCGCCATCGGGCTTGCCAGCCCCATGGTGGCGGCAAAGAACAGGCCGATCAGCCGCCGCGCTCGGATGAAGTTCGTTGATTTTTCTGCAGGCATTTCAGGTCCTCCTCACCTGTTGACTATAGGTTTCTCGCGGGTCTCGAGTTGCAGCTCTCCCGGATTTGTCCGTTCAGCACACCTGGACCACTTGCAGACCGAGAAGTTCGCCGAGTTTTGCGATCTTGCGGGCGATGTGACCGACGCCGACGGCGCAGTGATGCGCCGGTCCCTGCGCGTTCCAGTCCTCCACGAAACGGCGCGCCCCGACATCGAACTTGTAGCGGCTGTTGGTATTCCCGATCTCGAGAATCGGACCAGGCACGGATTGTCCCTCCGCACATAGGAGGACGATCCGGCCCTCACGCTCGATCACGGAAAGAAGCGTCACGGGACCATGCCTGACGGACATTTCGACGCTGATGCCGGAGCCGACCTTGCCGTGATAAACCTTGAGGGGACATATCTTCGTTCTGCCTTCCGAAACCTTGATGTGCCCCGGTCCGTCATGCCCCATGAGGACGACGTCGTCGTTGAAGTCCATGGCGTAGTATTCGGTGAAGGATCCGCCCGCGCCGAAGGTGTCCATGATCTTCATCGCCTGGGCGTTCTTGATCTCGTACTCGCCCGCGACCGGAATGCCTGCCGCCGTCAGAAGCGAGCACCCGACGATCACCGATGCGATGAGATCCTCGTATTCATGCCCCGCCACCGATTCGTAATAGTAGGCGAGCGAGCCGAGCTTTTTCTGCTCGGCAAGCTTGCGCAGGGCCACGGCCGTATGCGCTGCCCGGTGCAGTTCGGCGGGATCGCAGTCCGGCTGGATGTCGAACTCGCTCCGGATATTTTCGAGGCAAAGCTCGACCTCCGCCTCGGTCGCCTCGCGCCGGAGCCGGGCGAGCTCGTCGATCTCGACGATCTCGATGTGGGTTCCGAAGGCGGCCGCTTGGGCGGTCAGGTCGGAATAGATGTCGAGCATGCCGTTATAGTACCGGCCCATCACGCCCAGGCGGTTATGTGCCATGACATGGGCGACCCGCGCCGCGTCCATCCAGTCGCCAATCTCCCGGTCGACATGCGGATCGCCATTGAGCATGCCCGTGATCTGGTGGAACGCGATGCCCGACCGCCGGAACACATTGGCGATTTCCGGTACCGGGCAGGCTCCGCAATGGGCGAGCCAGTCACCGGTCATCTTGGTCCTGTCGCCGAGCGCATTGAAGCTGTGGTAGTCGATCGCGGCCGCAGGCTGAAGATTGAGGATCACCACCGGCACGCGGGCTCGCCGGACCACGGGCAGAACGGTGGACGACAGAGCATAGGTAGTGACGTGAAGGAATATGATATCGACATCGGCCTCGCGAAAGCGGTGACCAGCGTCGTATGCCGCCTCGGCAGAGTCGATGAGGCCCAGGTTCACCACCTCGATGTCGGGTCGGGCCAATTTCTCGGCCATTTGTCCGACATAGCCTGTGAGCCGATCCTCCAGGCCCTCAAACTGGGGCCAGTAAGTGGACAGACCGATGCCGAAGAGGCCCACCTTCAAGATGCGGTCCGTCATGAGCGCCCCGCAACCGCAAGGCAAAGATCATGCTCCGGCAGCAGGCTCGGGCCTGCTGCCCCGTGCGGCGATCGGTTCATCATATCTCCTCCGAGGACCGCGCTCTCCCTGCGGCCATGGCGGCTTCCGTTGCCGACAGCCGAAACTTGCATCCCCGGGTAAACCCTAGCATCGGCCATGCGGATTGACATCATGGTCTTTTCCGCAAAAATGATCAGAAGCATATAAAAAGTGATCCTGAGGGGATGCCTTTGGCGGAGAACTATTTCCTCTATCTGCCCGATAACAGGCTGTGTTCGGCCTGGGGGTGCACGGCAGTATCGACCGGCCATACGAAAATACCTCCGCATTCGATCTACCCGCCGATACGTCATCCCGATGACCACCACTTCGACTGGAAAAGAGGGAGGATCCTCCAGGCCTATCAGGTGATCCTGATCGCGGACGGGCGGGGCATGTTCGAATTCGGACGGCGCGGGAAAACGCAACTGGTGGAAGGCGGATCGATCGTTCTCCTGTTCCCCGGCGTCTGGCATCGGTTTGCTCCGGATCCGGAACTGGGCTGGACGGAGAACTGGATAGAATGCCGAAGCGCCGCATTCGACTTTGCGCGTGCGATCGGCCTAATCGACCCCGCGCGCCCCGTCTTGCCCTCGGGGCCGGAATTCGCCGCCATTTTCGATGAGATTCACGACCGTGCTGTCGAAGACGGTTTGAAAAACCAGCCGGTTCTATCAACGCTCGGCCTGCAATTGCTGGCGCTACTCTCACAGCAGCAGGAAGGCGCCTCCGCTGCTCCTGCGGACCGGCTGGTCGAAAGGGCGCGCGTGCTCTTGATGGAGCGCTGTGCGGACCAGATGCCGCTCGAGGAAATTGCCCGCGAACTCGGTGTCAGCTATTCCTATTTCCGTAGGGTATTCAAGGAGAAGACGGGAGCCTCACCCAAGCAGCACCAGATGGCGCTCAGGATCCGGCGGACACAGGACATCCTGACCAATACGGATAAGCCTATCAAGGAAATTGCCGCCTTGCTCGGATTTAGCTCGGCCTTTCACCTGTCGACCCAGTTCCAGGATCTGATGGGATGCAGCCCGTCGGAATACCGGAGGCGATCGGGCAGCCTGGGCGAATGAGGTGCAGCGCGGCAGCCCGGCTCAGATCACCCGCACTTGCGGAATGGCGACGACGAAGCGGCCGCCCCAGGAGCGGATATAGGCGTGGGCGGCGACGATCTCGTCGGTCAGGTTCCAGGGCAGGATGACGACATAGTCGGGTTTTACGGCCTCGATCCTGGCGGGATCGTAGATCGGAATGTGGCTGCCGGGCGAGAGCTTGCCCTGCTTCAGATCGTTGCGGTCGACGATGAAGTCGATGTCCGACGCGGTGAGCCCGCAGACGTTCAGGAAGGTGTTGCCCTTTGCCGCCGCGCCATAAGCCGCCACGCGCTTGTTTTCGCTTCTGGCGTCCGCGAGAAACGCGCGGAATCCATCGCAGACCGAAGCGATGCGCTTGCCGAAGGCGGCGTAGGTGGGCATCTGCGTGAGCCCGGCGCTTTCCTCCTCGGCCCGCACTTCGGCGAGCGTCTCGGTCGCCGGTCTCGTTCCGGTCACCGGCTGGGCGTAGACGCGCAGCGAGCCGCCATGGGTAGGCAGTTCCTCGACATCGAAGACCTTCAGCCCGCAAGCGGCGAAGATACGTTCGACGGCCGCGAGCGACAGGTAGGAATAGTGCTCGTGATAGATCGTGTCGAATTGGATGCCTTCGATCAGCCGCAGGAGGTGCGGAAACTCGAAGGTAGCGACGCCGTCCGGCTTCAGGAGGATCGCAAAGCCGCTGACGAAATCGGCGATATCCGGCACATGCGCAAGCACATTGTTGGCGGCGGTGAGATCGGCGCGGACGCCACGGGCGACGAGCGCGTTGGCTGTGTCGCGGCCAAAGAAGGCGACATGAGTCGGCACGTTGCGGCCTTCGGCGATCCTCGCGGCATTGGCCGCCGGCTCGACGCCGAGCACCGGAATTCGCTTGGCGGCGAAATACTGCAGCAGATAGCCGTCATTCGACGCGACTTCCACCACCTGCGAGCGGCCGTCGAGAGCGAAGCGTTCGGCCATCGCCTCTGCATAACGGCGCGCATGGTCGAGCCAGCTCGTCGAGAATGACGAGAGATAGTGGTAGTCGGCGTTGAAGATTTCGTCGGCCGGGACCGTCTCCGTCGTCTGGACGAGCAGGCATTCGGAACAGACCATCACCTTCAGCGGAAAAGCCTTCTCCCGGGCGATCGCCTCCTCGGTCGGTTCGAGAAACGAGTTGGACCAGGGCGTCGCCCCGAGGTCGGCCACAACGGTTTCAAGCGGGGTCGAGCAGAAGCGGCAGGAGTGGGACATCTTGGGTTAAAGGCCTTTCGTGAATGCTTCTATCTGATCGAGCGTGAGCTGACGCGCAGCTTCGCCGCGACGCCAGCCGTCGTACCAGCGCGCGGTCCACTCGATCGCCTGGCTCTGGGCGAGGCGGGGGCGCCAGGCGAGGGTCTCGCCGGCGAGAGCCGGATCAAGGCCGAGCGTTCGCATCTCGCGCGGTTGCTCGAGCGCCGAGACGTCGTCCCATTCGGGGTCGAGCCCCATCGCGGCCTGCACCGCGTTCGCCACGTCGTGCACGGGGATCGCCTGCTCGGAGGGCGAGGGGCCGAAATTCAGCGCGTCGACATCGCTTTCGCCCTTGAAGAGCGCCTCGGCGAAGAGAAAATAGCCGTTGAGACAATCGAGCACGTGCTGCCAGGGGCGCGTCGCGAGCGGGCTTCGGATGTTGAGCCGGGTGCCGGAAAGGGCGGCGCGCACGACGTCGGGCACCAGCCGGTCGTCGGAAAAGTCGCCGCCACCGATCACATTGCCGCCGCGCGCCGTGGCGACACGAATGCCGCGCTCCTTAAGATAGGCGCTGCGCCAGGTTGCGACGGCAAGCTCGCAGGCTGCCTTGGAGCCCGAATAGGGGTCGTGCCCGCCGAGCGTGTCGCTCTCCCGGAAATGCCGTCCGCTCTCGTCGTTGCGATAGACCTTGTCGGTCGTCACAACGAGAACGGCTTTCACGGAAGGCGTCGCACGGGCCGCTTCGAGCAGCCGGACCGTGCCCATGACATTGACGTCGAAAGTTTCGGCAGGCTCCGCATAGCTTTCGCGGACCAGCGGCTGCGCCGCCATATGCAGGACAATCTCCGTCTCGCTCTTCCGTGCAATCGTCGCCAGCGCTTCACCGTCGCGTATATCGCCGAATTGCCCGCCCGGGGCTTCGTTCGGATGCAGCAAGTCATGGAGCGACGGCCGGGAGGCGGGCGGTAGGGCATAGCCGGTCACATGCGCGCCCATCTCTTTGAGCCATACACCCGCCCAGCTTCCCTTGAAGCCCGTATGGCCGGTCAGCAGGACGCGCTTTCCCGCCCAGAATTCCGGATCAGGGAGACGGCTCATGCCCAGATCTTCCAGGGCGCGCGGTTTTGCTGCCAGAGTTCCTCGAGCTGGGTCTTGTCGCGCAGCGTGTCCATCGGGCGCCAGAAACCGTCATGCGGGAATGCCATCAGCTGCCGGTCGCGCGCCAGGCCCTCGAGCGGCGCGCTTTCGAAGGCGACGTCATCCCCCGCGATGCGGTCGAGCACGGAGCGATTGAGAACGAAGAAGCCGCCATTGATACGGCCGTTGTCGCCGGCCGGCTTTTCGGTAAAGCTCATGACCTGCCCGGCTTCGGTGGCGAGCGCACCATAGCGCCCCGGCGGCACGACGCTCGTCACCGTCGCCTCGCGGCCGTGACGCAAATGGAATTCGGTGAGCGCGCGAACGTCGACATCGGCGACGCCGTCGCCATAGGTCAGGCAGAAGGTATCGCCGAGATAGCCGGCGACACGCTTCAGGCGGCCGCCGGTCATGGATTCCGGTCCCGTATCGACCAGCGTCACCCGCCAGGGTTCGGCACTCTTCGTGTGATAGGCTGTTTCGCCCGTCGCCATGTCGAAGGTGACGTCGGAGGAATGCAGAACGTAGTTGGAGAAGTACTCCTTGATCATGTAGCCGCGATAGCCGAGGCAGATAACGAAATCCGAAAAGCCGTAATGGCTGTAGATCTTCATGATGTGCCAGAGGATCGGGCGCCCGCCGATCTCGATCATAGGCTTCGGCCTGAGGTGGCTCTCCTCCGAAATGCGGGTGCCGTATCCGCCGGCGAGAATGACCACCTTCATGCCCACGACTTCCCTTTCCATACTGCCTTCGACCGCCATTTCGCGGATTGCCGCGCCGGCGGTTCATTGGAGCATTTTAGCCGCGATTGCAACAATTGCGGTGGCGGGAACCCGTGTTGGCGCCCTGCAACCTAACCCCAAAGGACTATAGGCGGCGACCGCGGGTCTGCTTGCCGGGTGTAGGGCAAAGGCGCAGAATGCCCGCCGCTGGGGGCAATGGTTCACCGCGGGAGGAGCGAATCATGAACGACATGTGCCTCACCAATCTACAAAGCGGAATAACAATGGTCAGCGCCGCGGCAATCGAGGCATTTACCGCGCGCCTTCGCGGGCGCGTCCTGGTTGCGACCGACGCCGCCTATGACGAGGCGCGCACGATCTGGAACGGCATGATCGACCGTAGGCCCGGGCTTATCGTGCAATGCGCTGGAGCTGCCGATGTCGTCAATGCGGTGCGCTTTGCGGCGGAGAACCAGTTGCTCGTCGCGGTGCGCGGCGGCGGCCACAACATCGCCGGCAACGCGGTCTGCGACGGCGGCATGGTGATCGATCTCACCCCGATGAAATCGGTGCGGGTCGATGCGACGACGAAGACGGCCTGGGTCGAGCCGGGGGCGACGCTTGCCGATCTCGACATGGAGACGCAGGCCTTCCGCCTTGCTTTGCCGACCGGCATCAACTCGACGACCGGTATTGCCGGCCTGACGCTCGGCGGCGGGTTCGGCTGGATCACGCGCAAATTCGGATTGACGATCGACAACCTGCTTTCGGCCGATGTGGTCACGGCGAACGGCGAGCTGGTGCGGGCGAGCCCCACCGAACACCGCGACCTTTTCTGGGCCATCAGAGGCGGCGGCGGCAATTTCGGGGTCGTGACGGCCTTCGAATTCCGCCTGCACGAACTCGGCCCCGAGGTGCTCTCCGGGCTCGTCATCCATCCCTTTGCCGAAGCCGAAAGCGTGCTTCAGCAATACAGGCAGGCGCTCGAAAATGCGCCGGACGAACTCACCTGCTGGGTGGTGATGCGCCAGGCGCCGCCGCTGCCCTTCCTTCCGACCGAATGGCACGGCAAGGAGGTCGTCGTGCTCGCCATGTGCTATTGCGGCGATCTCGAAGCGGGCGAGAAGGCGATGGCGGGGCTGCGGGCGATCGGCAACCCGATCGCCGACGTGGTATCGCCGCATCCCTTCGTCGGCTGGCAGCAGGCTTTCGACCCCTTACTCGCTCCGGGTGCCCGCAACTACTGGAAGAGCCACGACTTCATGGAGCTTTCCGATCAGGCGATCGAGATTCTCACCGAATCAATCCGGCAGTTGCCGGGCCAGGAATGCGAGATATTCATCGCCCATGTCGGCGGCGCCGCCGGTCGCGTCGCGCCCGAGGAAACCGCTTTCCCGCAGCGCAACTCGCACTTCGTCATGAACGTGCATGGCCGATGGCGGGACCCGGCGATGGACCAGGCCTGCATCGACTGGGCGAGGCATCTCTTCGAGGCGGCAAAACCCCATGCCGCCGGCACGGCCTACGTCAATTTCATGCCTGAGGACGAGATGGACCGGGTCGAGGCCGCCTACGGCGCGAACTATGGCCGGCTCGTCGAGATCAAGCGGCATTACGACCCGCTCAATCTCTTCCGGATGAACCAGAACGTCCGGCCGATAGAGGAACGCGGGGCGGCCTGAAGCGGGCGGCCTCGTTCGTAAGGCAACACCTGGAGACAGTTCATGAAGGAGGAGACGACCCGCGAAATTCTTCAATGCGCGGCGGAACACGCCGCGCGTTTCCGCGAGAAAATTACGGAGCTGCCGCAGCGGCCGGAGCTATCCTACCCCGCCGCCTTGGAGACCTTTCGTGAAACTCTGCCGGAACGGGGAAGCGCCGGTAGCGAGGTGATCGGCGAGCTTGCCGCCAAGGCGGAGCCGGGGCTTCACGCGATGACCGGGCCGCGCTTCTTCGGCTGGGTCATCGGCGGTTCGCATCCGGTCGGGGTTGCGGCCGACTGGATGACGAGCGCCTGGGGCCAGAACGCCGGCAACCACCACGCGGCGCCGGCCGCAGCCGCCGCCGAGGCGATCGCGGCCAACTGGCTGCTCGATCTTCTCGACCTGCCGCGGGAGAGTTCCGTCGGTTTTGCGACCGGGGCGACGCTTGCCAATTTCATCTGCCTTGCCGCAGCGCGGGGAGAGGTGCTGCGGCAGGCCGGATGGGATGTCGAGGCGCAGGGCCTCTTCGGCGCGCCGCCGGTCGTGGTCCTGATCGGCGACGACGCGCATGCGACGGTCTTTTCGGCGCTGCAGTTTCTCGGCTTCGGGCACGACCGCGTCCTTCGTGTCCAGACCGACGACATGGGTCGCATCACCGGGCCGGCTTTCGCCGGGGCAGCGGCGCAGGTCTCCGGTCCCTGCATTGCGATACTGCAGGCAGGACAGATCAATACCGGTGCCTTCGACGACTTCGCCGGCATGATGCCGATTGCCCGGGGTTTGGGCGCCTGGGTTCATGTCGACGGCGCCTTCGGCCTCTGGGCGCGCGCCACTCCCGGAAAGCGCGGGCTCACCGACGGGATCGACGAAGCCCACTCCTGGGCGACCGATGGGCACAAATGGCTGCAGACGCCCTATGACTGCGGATATGCCATCATACGCGATCAGGAAGCGCATCGCCGGGCGATGACGATCGCCGCGAGCTACCTGCCGCCGACCACCGAAGGTGAACGGGACCCGAGCCATTTCGTGCCCGAACTGTCGCGCCGAGCCCGCGGTTTTGCCACCTGGGCGATGATCAAGCATCTGGGACGCGAAGGCATTGCCGCCATGGTCGACCGGCACTGCCGCGTCGCCCGCGCCATCGCCCAGCGGCTGAGCCGCGAAGACGGCATAAACGTCCTGAACGAGGTAGCCCTCAATCAGGTCCTTGTGCGCTTCGGAGCGGCAATGCCGGGTAAGGAAGGCGACCGGCTGACCCAGGCGACGACCGCCCGGCTGCAGGCCGACGGCATCCTGTTCGCCGGTGGCGCCGTCTGGCGCGGCCGCAGGGTGATGCGGATGTCGGTCATCTCCTGGCTGACAGACGACCGCGCCGGCGAGGTAGCCGCCGGGGCGATCATCGCCGCCTGGCGCGCCGTTCGTGATGGCACTGAGGTGTAAGGCGCTTTTGCCCGGCTCCGAAAGAAGGGCGGCGCGTATCGGAACCTCTCCACGCCCTTGCGGTTAGCAGGCGATGAGGCGGCTGTTCCATGACCGCGGCGAAGCCGCCGCGCCGTGCAAGGACAATGCAGCCGCTACCGCACCCCGACGTGCAACTCGAGGAGGAGCTCACATGTCACCGATGAAATTTCCGACCGTGACGGCTCTTGCCGCCACCATGGCCATCAGCGCCGCAACGGCCGCCGCCGCGCAGGCCCCCGCTCCAATTCCGCCCGCAGGAGAAATGCCGGCCCAGGATCAGGCCATTGAACCCGACTTGCAACCCGGCGATCAGGGGGGCGCTGGAAGCGTCACCCAAGGCGATCAGCCAGACATGATGCGCGAGGACATGGTACGCGGCGACGGGAAGCGCGGCGACCGGATGCGGCACCGCGACCGAATGCGGGACATGATGATGCACCGGCAGACGATGCACCGCCAGATGATGAAGATCATGTTCGCCATCACCGATGCGGACAATGACGGCGCTCTTTCCTTCGAGGAGATCAGCACCATTCACAAGCGGGTTTTCGACAAGGTCGATATCAACCGCGACGGCAAGGTCACGCCGGAAGAGATACAGGGATTCTTCCACGATTAGGAAGGCTCCGCTACGCTGGATGAAAGCAGTTTTCCTCGCCGGGGAAGGTTACGGCCGCCCCGGCCCGTCTCGTGGGGACCCTATGGCATCACTCCAGTTGAAGCGCGTCTACCAGGCGCCCGAGGCGTCCGACGGGACGCGCATTCTCGTCGACCGGCTATGGCCGCGCGGCGTCACCAAGGAAAAGGCCGGCATCGACCTCTGGCTCAAGGACATTGCGCCCAGCGACGCGCTGCGCAAGCGGTTTCATGGGAAGCCGCAGGATTGGAATGCGTTCTGCGTCGCCTATGCGGAGGAGCTCGAGAGCGGGGCGGCGGGGGCGGCGGTGGCGGAGTTGCGCGAACGGTTGAGTGAGGGTCCGCTGACGCTGCTTTATGCGGCGCGCGACGAGGCCCACAACAATGCGGTTGCGCTGAAGGCGTGGCTGGAGCGGGGAGGGACATAGGCCGCTTAGATCACTATGATTTCAAGTCGGATCGGCCTAAAATCATGGAGGTAATCGATTCTAATAAGCAGGGCGGCACGCGGGCGGAAAACCGCATGCAGTTCTCCTCATCCCGCTCTGAAGACGTGGACAGTGACCTTCACGGATCATCCGGAGCGTGGTTGCCGGTAGCAGCCCGGCATGCGGTAGCCGCATAGTAGCCATTCCTTGCATTCGCCGTGCCTGATACCGATCTATGCAATGAAAGCTTCGACCCGGACTCCAACAATAAACGTGGCATACGTCCGCCCGGCCGACCGGCCGCGCCTGCGGAGGCCGCCTTAACGACTAAAGGAGCCAGCAATGCGGGATTCTGCCAAGACCCTGAATGAGATGACGCCTCGCGAGCGCGCAAACCTGATGACCCTCGTCGCGGACGCACTTGAAGCCACCGCGGACGAGGCACAGGAAATCGGCGATGATCGGTTTGCAGCAAACTCGATCAGTCTCGCCAGAATTATCAGCGGTTGCGCCGAAGACGTCGCGACGATGGATTTGCCGGCCGCGGAGCTTCTTTTGCAGCACGGTATCTCGCTGATCGCGCTGTTCCGGCGTGAAGCGCCGCCTGTTCTGCATTAGGTCGTGTGCCTATGCTGGCCAAGCGGACCGGCTGAGAATGTCAGTGAACGCGTTAGCGTGCGGCTCGATCACGGAACTGTGCCCCGGCAGACCCAGGCGACGTTCGCAAAGGAGCGCGGACCGTCGGGCCGGCCGGCCTCGTAAGCGTCGCGCACGGCGGCACCGGTGCGCGCCCGCTCCTCCGCATCAAGCGTTGCCACATATTTTCCGAGCGGCCCTTCGCCGGCGCCAATGGGCGCCCAGTAATCGTCGAAGTTCCCGTAATCCATGCGGATCATCAGCTCGCTTTCCGTAATGTTCGCGAGACCCTGCTCGACGAATGTCCGCTTCATTTCTCCTGGCTGCATCATCGGCTGGAAGCAGTAGCGGGTGCGAAGTCGGCGCCCGCCTTCGCTGAGGGCCGCCACTGTGTCGACCATCATGCGCATACCGGGCATTCCGCCGAGATGGTCCCACACCGCCGCCGCGACGACGCCACCCGGACGCACCACGCGGCGCATCTCGGCCACGGCCTTGCCCGCTTCGGGGACGAAGTGGAGCACGAGAAGGGCGAAGGCGCGGTCGAACGTCCTGTCTTCGAACGGCAGGGCGCAGGCATCCGCTTCTCTAATCTTTATGCGCGGATTGGTGTTGCGCCGGGTCGCCTCCTCCACGAAGACGGTTGAATAGTCGATCGCGGCGATCTCTTTGAGCCTGGCGGCATCCGCGAGCGCGAAGGTGAGACTGCCGGTGCCGCAGCCGACATCCAAGACCTTTTCGCCATCGGCGACGCCGGCAAAGTCTATGAATTTCGGCGCAAGCTTCCGGCTCCAGCGGCCCATAAGCTGCTCATAGCCGGCTGCATCATGCACGTTGAAGCTTGATGTCATCAGGGCCCCCTTCGCCGCGAGTGGTAATCTAGACCTGTGAAGAGGGGTTGCCAAGGCGGCACGCATCACGCGCGTCCCACTTATCTCAGCGAAGTTCTAGCTAAGCGATTCCCTTGAATGGACCAGGCCGAATAAGCCCCAGCCAGATAAAGAACACGTCGCGATCGGAGCTGCGGCGGACCCGGCCAGTCCATCTGCAACTCTGTTGTGTGGTCACGCCATTTCGCTGTTTGGGGAATGGGGGTTTCCACCGCCCTGGTCATCGTCCGACCACCCATCGTCTGGCCACCAACCCTTCCAGCACCAAGCACCTCTTCCGTCTGCGGTCGCGCCGGATACCGCCGCACCGGCTCAAGCGATCTGCTGAGCTCGGCGCCCTTGGGCGCGCAAGCCTGTTCCAACCCTTAAAACTAAGCACTTCCGGACGGAAAACCGTTACACATTTTCCTGGAAGTGCTCTACTAAATGTCGGAAAGTCCCGCTTCCTCGATGTCCGCGGCTCCGAGCATCAGGAACTGGTTCAGCAGCCACGCCGCGGCCGGGCCCGGCGGGGTATCCCGGCGCCAGATGCCGCCGAAACGGTAGATGCCCCCCTTGTGGTCCGGCATGGAAAGCCGGAGCAGCGCACCACTTGCCAGGTCGGGTTGTATGAGTGGGAGAGGCATGTTTCCGCAGGCCGATTCCCTCGCGCAACAGCGCTGCTTCACGCCAAGATCCGCAAGCCGACGCGGGCTGTGCACGAAAAAATCCCCGCCTGCGGTCTGCTCCATGCGCCCGAGCGGGTGATGGGGTGCCGCCACTGGGGCCATTGATACGGAGCCCGCCGCGATGCACTCACGCCTCGAACGCCGGTCGCCAAGGGACCGGAGATGCCGATGATGGCGTTGTGGTCCAGTACTGCCGCGGTCACCGCCCCGAGCGCCTCGACATGCAGTCGGAGCGCTTCGGCGAAGGCTCGCAGCACCTTTCCCAGCCGCTCCTCGGCAGCATGACGTCGACGGCCATATCCACTTCTACTTCCAGCCCGTCATGCAGGGCCTTGACCGCCCGGCGGCCGTGAGTTGCGGTTTGCGCGTGCCCGTGCTCGAATAGTTCAAGGTCCAGCTGCGATTTGAGATTGGCCACACCGTAGGTGATGACCAAGACGGCGTGGTTGAGCTTGCACGCGGCCCCGGCAACGCTTCCGCTATCGACCACCGCCAGAAAGACGCGGAGCTGCTCGAAGGTCGGAGTTCCTAGATTCGACACTTTCCAAAACCGCGCCACAGGGCGCAGGCCAACCTGGCCGACGACCTAGCAATGTTGGATGTACCGATGTTGCCACCCGCGGGGTACCTGGGTAGCTCCACGTAAGCCGCTCGCCATCCCTCCTTAAGACTTCTTGCCCCCGGGTTTCTTTTTCTCGAGGCTTCCCTTGAGCGCCGCCATGAGGTCGATGACGTTCCCGGCGTGGACCGGCTCTCCCTCCTTGGCTTTCGGCTTGGCTACCTTCTTCGCCGACTTCCGCTTGCTTTCTATAATTTCGAGCAGCTTTTCCTGAACGGGATCGCTGACCATGTTGGGATTCCACGGTTTGCTGCGCTCTTCGATCAGCGAGGTGACGAGGCTCATCAGTTTCGGATCGTTATCCCCATCGCCGATATCGGCGAAATAGTTCTCCGGCTTGCGCACCTCGTCGCCATAGCGAAGGGTCCATACGACGATGCCTTTGCCGCACGGTTCTAGCATCACGGCTCGTTCGCGGCGGCCGATCACGAGCCGGGAAATGCCGGCGACCTTCTCGGCTACCATGGCGTCGCGGATCACGCTGAATGCTTCGTGGCCGACTTCGTCCGAAGGCGTAAGGTAGTGAGGCTTCTCCAGCCAGATCCATTCGATCGTATCGCGCGGAACGAATTTCTCGATGTCGATCGTCCTCGCACTTTCGAGAGCGACACTCTCCAGCTCTTCGTCCTCGATCACGAGGAAATCGTTTTCACCGCGCTCGTAACCTTTCACCTCGTCGTCTTCGTCGACCTCCTTGCCGGTCACCGCATCGACATACCTGGACACGACGCGGTTGTTGGACTTGCGGTTGAGCGTGTGGAAGCGGACCTTCTCGGACTCGCTGGTCGCCGGCATCATCGAGACGGGGCAGGTGACGAGCGAGAGCTTCAGGTAGCCTTTCCAGTATGGGCGTGGGGGCGCCATCGTTCACCTTCCTAGCTGGCGCGGCGGCGCTGGGCGGGCGCGCTCTTTGCAGCCGTTTTCGCCTTGGTCTTTGCCGCGCTTTCCTTGCCCGCGCGCTTCTTCGAGGCTGCCGGGGGCTTCTTCATCCCGGCGCTTTGGCGGAGCGCCTCGAGCAGGTCATTGGCTTTCGAGACTTTCGGCGGTGCGCGTTTCGGCAGCGACTTGCCTTCGAGCTTGGCCTTGATCAGATCGGCGAGCGCGGCCTCGTAGCGATCGTCGAATTCTTCGGCCGAGAAAGTGCCCTTCTTCATGCCGATGATGTGCTTGGCGAGATCGAGCATCTCGCCCTCGATCTTGATGTCCGGAATCTCCTTGAAGGCCTCCTTGGCGCTCCGGACCTCGTAGTCGAAGTTCAGGGTCGTAGCGATCAGTCCCTTGTCATGCGGTCGAACCAGAATGGTGCGCATGCGCCGGAAGAGGACCGTTTGGGCGATTGCGGCGACTTTCTTCTTGCGCATGCCTTCCCGAAGCAAGGCAAAGGCATCCGTGCCCATCTTGTCCGGTGTCAGATAATAGGGCTTGTCGAAATAGACCTTTTCGACCTCGTCGCAGGGAATGAATGCCTGGACCCGCAAGGTCTTGTCGCTCTCCGGAACGGCTGAGGCGACTTCCTCCGGCTCGAGCACCACATATCGCTCGTCGCCGATCTCGTAGCCCTTGACCTGATCTTCCTTTTCCACCGGCTTGCCAGAGACGCTGTCAATGAACTCGCGCCGCACCCGGTTTCCGGTCTCGCGGTTGACCGTGTGGAAGGCGATCCGGTCGGAGGTCGACGTCGCGGTATATAGCGCCACCGGCGCAGTGACTTCACCAAATCGGAGATAGCCCTTCCATTGGGCTCGTGCCGAGACTGCCATGGCTAACTCCCTGCATATCCAGGGGAGTCAACCGAATCGCATTCCGCTTTGTTCCGGTACGGGGCAAATCTCTTGAAAGATACGGAGCGAAGCAGAATGGCGATGACGAGGCTCGACAAACGATCGGCTCACAAAGCGTCGTTCAAGAATCTCGTCATCCCCGCTCAGATCAGCCCGCGTCCTTTGGCACCGGCGTGTTGAGCAGCTGCTGCTCCCAAAGGAAGGCGATGCCGCTGCCGGCGGCTCGGCGGCATGTCCGGGGCCAGCCGCGCTGCCATTCCGCAGCCACCGCCAGCCAGGTCATCATGTTCGCGCCATCCATGATCATGCGCTGGATGGCGACCTCGTGGGCCTCGACCGAAGTGCCGCCGGACGCATCGGTGACAACCGTCACATCCCAACCTTCGCCGAGCGCCTGGATCGCCGGCGCAACGCATATCTCGATCCACAGGCCCGCGAGGATGAGCTGCTTGCGGCCGGTGGCCTTGACCGCGTCCACGACCTTCTCATCCTGCCAGGGGTGGATGAACGTCCGATCGATCACCTCTTGGCCGGGAAACACGTCAGTGATCTGGGGGAAGATGCGGCCGCCCCGATCAGCGATCACGCTCGTCAGAATCGTGGGCACGGCGAAGGCCTTGGCAGCCTTCGCCAGAGCCGCCGCATTGTTGACCAGCATCTGCGGTTCGTGGCTGTTCACGTTTGTGAGCTGATAGGGCTGGTGGTCGATCAGAACGAGGACCGAGTCTTGAGGACGAAGAAGCGAATCAAGTCCGTTACGAGGGTCATCAAGACCTCCTTTGTCCGCCGCTATGGACGGCAATGGGTTTCACGGGAGACATGCGCCAGTGGGCGACGTTGCCTGGACGCAATTTGCTGTTCCTTCTGGTTGCGGCAGGACTCGGCATCGCCTGGCTCCCCGATTGCATCACACACGAATATGTGGCCTCCGGCACGCTTGTTCCGATTATGAGACGCTATCCCCACCTTCGGCAGGCGCGTATGTCGTCCGACCGCCGGGTCAGCACCCCGCTCGCAAAGTCCGGGTCCTCGTAGAACTGCTGATCGAGTACTTCGCACGAAACCCGGACGTTTGGGATCTCGACCGTTAGAACACGAACAGGGCGAAGCCTTATCAACGAATTGCGTTCGACGGTTGCTCCACTGCGAGCCGAATAGGAATTCGGCGATCGGGAGACTAATCCCCGCGTTGGGATGCCGACAGGGCCAACCTGAGGTGGTCTCTCGCACCGGGAACCTGAGCGATAGAATAGCTTGCTATTACTCAAATATTATTTTGGTTTCATGAGTTATAGAGAGGCGCCCAATAACTCATTGTCTGGGCAGCAGGCCGATTGGCCAAAATTTCGATGACAACATATTCAGCCGCAAGAGCGCGGTATCTGGGAAATCATGGTCGATCTCAATCAGGGTTTTGCCAATCCGCTTTCCGACGAAGCGCTTTTCACCTGGCACAAGATGCCTGACCGGGAGGGCGTATTGAAACGATTGGGCGTACCGCGCCCATAGCGACCCGATGCAGGTGATATCGGGAAGAATCGGCCAGCCCAAAATCCATTTTGAGGCACCTCCATCCAAGCAGATAGATCGATGGCGGCGCCGGCAGCGATAAGGCCTCTTATGCAGGCGCATACGTCGGTGTGGTCGCAAGCTTGGCTAACCCTGCAGGCAGCACCAGCGAGGCGGCGGGCGATGTATCCCGTCGTCCTCGAACCCATCCCATGTTCGGGGATGGGATGAGAAGGGGCTTGCTTTCCAAAACACAAAAGACCCGCGATCCGGGGCCGAGGATCACGGGTTAGCGGTACGCATGATACGAGGTGCGGCTTTTATTGGGCGAGGCTCGTCGCCTTCTGCGGTTAGCAACGAGCCTCTGGCCGCCATGAATGAGGCGGCTGCTAACCAGAAGCAAACCACAGATCAGATCCTCCACCGATTCAGCTATCAGTGTTAACGGGCTCGTCCTTACGGGGAGGAAGAGGGTATCCCCCCTGCGTCTTGGAGCTGAAGCCACAGCCACACATTCATCCAGGAAGGCTTGCGTCAGCCTGATCTTTCGGTTTCGACCAAAAGCGAAATGGGCTCAATCGGTCTTGCGTTCAGAGCCTTGAGATCCTCGGCGAGGCCTGCGAGCTGCGCTGCAAAGTCCAGCAAATCTTAAGCCGCGCGGTGCGCCGCGATTTCCGAGAGGTCAGAAGCCGGTCGTTTCGGCCGGCCCATTTCGCATCGCTATCGTCCATGTAGGGCATTGGCCGAAACACAGGAAACCGGAAAAATGGTCACAACTCTGAAATGGAGGTTTGAATATGACCTCAACACGCTGGTGATCCTATTCGGCTTTGGCTGCGGCCTCGTAGCGTGGGCCGCGCGACACGGCAGAGGGTGAATGCCAATCAGGATTCGCAGGCAAATTCCATCGATGGCCTCGACAAGCGCCTGACGGACGTCTCCCTCCGGTAGATCGATAATCACGAGCTTCGAATATCGGCGGTGGAGAAGCAGGCGGCCGAAGCGGCTACCTCAATGAAGGCTGTCGAGAACACGCTCAACAGCTTTTCCATCGTTACGCGTGTGAGGCGCGAGACCCTGCAGCGGATCGAGGCCAGTCAGCGGGACGGCGCGCAGCTCCGGCGTTAATGCCGGCACTGCTAGTGGTGTGACAGCCACCGTCTGCCGAGATATTCCAACGCTTTCAGGCGGGCGGTATCGCGTTCGTGGTTAACGCCAACCGACTTCAGCCGATATGGATCGTTCTCTTTGGAGTGTCTGTCGCGGGTTTCTCGTCAGTGGATGCGCTTTCTTCCGGTAGGCTGTGATCGTCTCGGTCTCGCATCCTTGAAAGTCCTGTAAAGCGTGCGCACCTCAGAGCTTCCCAGAAGGGACGACGCGGGGAGCTCTAAGGCATCACTCACACGAGCGGCAGACGAGAATGCCGCTCCGGGTGACAACTCCAATATGCCTCGATGATTTCGCTCAGCGCTCCGCCTAAGAACCTTTGCCATCGATGAGCCGGACTAAGGTTCGGCCGACATGGACACGAGACTTGCAGACCTAAAACGCAAGCCGCGGCTCCTCATCGAGCTTAACCAGCTCGGATATGAGGTGATCGGGGATGTGCAGCACCTATCCGCAGCCGATGCTCGGTACGGGTGGATGGGACTGCCGACTGCAGTTAGTCCATCGCCCCGGCCTATGCGAAAACGAAGTCCGCCCTCGAGAAGTTGGCAGCGGTGAGACTGCCGTTGGGATCGTCCACCAGGATGGAGAACGCGTTCCCGGCAGAATTATAGCCCTTCACCAGCACGTCGCCGCCGGTGGCGTCGTAGGCGTAGATCGTACCTGCGGCGCCGGAATTGGAGTACTGCTTGACCCCGAGCGACTCGATGGCAAGCAAGTCCAGGCCATCCTGAAAATCCATGACGGTATCCTGGCCAGATAGTGCCCCTAAGCCCTTGAAGACAAAGCGGTCGGAATCGGATCCGCCCCAGAGTATGTCGCTTCCCGCGTCGCCTGAGAGAACGTCTCGGCCTGCGTCACCCCGCAGTGTGTCATTGCCAGTGCCGCCAAAAAGGCGATCCTGATGGATGCCGCCGCTCAGATAATCGTCGCCGGCCCCGCTGGTCAGGATGTCATCTCCGTCATCCCCAAAGGCCCGGTCGTTACCGGCCCCCACCGAGATTCTGTCATTGCCGCTGCCACCATGGGCTTCGTCGCTTCCGCCCTCCGAATCCAACACATCGTTGCCGTCGCCGCCATCGAGATAGTTGTTTCCGTTGCCGCCATCGACGATGTCGTCGCCGATGCCGCCATAGACCCGGTCGTTTCCGGATTGGCCCTTTAGAGCGTCATTGCCCCCTTCGCCATAGATGGTATCGTTGCCGGCGCCACCACCTACTGCCTGCTGCGTCAGCTTGCCCGTTGCGGGGTTCACCCGATTGTTGAAGCCGTCGTCTCCGGACCCAGCAAAAATAATGTCGTCGCCCTCGTCTGCGTCGATGTAATCTTCTCCCGCGCCACCAAAAATCTTGTCGTGTCCCCGACCGCCCAGCATCTGGTCATGGCCATGGCCGCCATCGAGAACGTCGTTGCCTTCCCCGCCGTCAAAGATGTCGTTCCCTATTCCACCCATGAACGCATCGTTCCCGAGGCCGCCGTCGAGCCGATCGTTACCCTCGCCGCCCTCGGCATAGTCATCGCCGACGCCGCCGACGATATAGTCATTGCCATCGCCGCCAAAGATCCTGTCATTGCCGACGCCGCCGTAGAGATAATCGTCGCCTGCATATCCCCATATCTGGTCGTCGCTAAGAAAGCCACGGATGACGTCAGACAGGCTAGTTCCATTGAGGATCATTTCTTCCCTCTAGATTTCGCGGAGCGGTAATTCGTGAGAAGGCTCAAAGTGACTAGCGGATCTTTTAAGGCTTAAAAACAATGCGCACAATTCGGACAGGTGGACTAGACCACTTGTTGGGATACTTGCTAGCGAAAGTCGAGGGGTGACCGAGCCAGCAGATTAGCCCGCAGACAAAAGCCCAGGCGAGGGGCCTGGGCCTTCCATCGAGATGGAGTGTAGGGCTGGGGGCCATCCCAAACCCCTTATGGGTTTGTCTGTAATGCTACGGGCGACGGGCGGTGGCTTCAAGAACCTTTGTGTGCCGTTCTGGTTAAGTGGTTAAGCGCCTGCCACATTCGGGCAAGAGATGCCTCAAAAAGAGAATTCCGAAGTTTTGCGTCTCGGTTCAGCCTGGCGACCTCTTTTTCGGAGTGTACGAACGAGGTCGACCCGTAACGCGGTGGCAAAGAGCGCCGGCCGTGCTGCAACCGCGTTTCACCTGCTAGTCGGCTTCCTCACCATCCGGCACAATTTCAACGTCCAGCAGAACGTCTCTGGTGACAGCTATCATATGGGCGGTCACGACTATGGCGGCTTTCGTCGCCGGGATCTTTATGAACGACTTCGTCGAGTTCCGGTCGGACACGCGGGCCACATCGAAGACGCGTCTCAACGACTTCGATGGAACAACAAAGGCGTCTCTTCTGGGGAAACCGCAGCTCGACCAGAGGATCTCGATGCGAGGTAGTCTGTTGGAATTCCAGATAGCGGCGCGCGAGATAAGCTACAACCGGCGCTGACCAATCAGGCGCTTTCCCTTGATTCCGTTTCTGCTGAGAGTAAAATATCCGCAAGCGACGTTCGAAGCGGTTCCCTTGAATGGAACAGGGCAATTCGCCCCAGCTATATGACGGCAAACGTCGCGATCGGAGCTGCAGCAGTCCCCCGCTGCAGCTCTATTTGTCTCAGGCCATCTCTAGGTCTTGACGAACGGGGCTACCGCGGTCGCCGCCGCCATCGTCATCCGGGCCCCAACCTTCAATCATCACCCAGCGCTTCCTTCGCCTGGCGACCATGGAGACGGGCGATGAGCATCTGTAGCAGCTCGTGCTCTGAAATGCCGCTCTCCGGCGGCCGGTCGGCGGCAATGTCCTTCTGGCAGTCCCAAATGAGCTGCTTCATCTTCTCTTTGCCGCCCATGGTCCATCTCCTCGGCAGGTGAACACGTCACCGGGCATGAGGTTCCAGTCCTTGCCGGCGGCCGGTCGGCTCCTATCCTTTATCCATGTTGATGGAGGAAAGCATGGCAGATAATCCGAAGAAGAGAGGCCGCGACCGCGAGCTGGTGTCCGAACAGGAGCACGAGGTCGCGTACCTCATGCGAACGGCGAGGGTGACGCGGCAGAAGGCGCTTGAGGCGATCCGCGAAGCCGGGCCGAACCGAGATAAGGTGATGGACTACCTTCAGAGCAAGTAGAAGATATCAAAAAGAGTGAGTGCCCGCACCAGGGGATGGTGGCGGGCACTCTGAACAGGTTGGGGGACCTGGTGCCGCGGAATGCGCGGCGCCACGAATAACGCATCTCGTGCGACTTTGTTCCAGGCTTCCTGCAGCATTTATTTACCAGGTTTGGCCTTCCCTTTGGCGTTATTTCCTCCTTTACCGCCCTTCGTGCCATTTCCACCCTTGCCGCCCTTTGCACTATTCCCGCCGCCGCCGCCCTTTCCCCCGGAGGCGCCGCTGCCGGATGCTGCGATGGCATCAGAAGTGAGGCTGGTCGACAGCAACATGGTCACTGCAGGCGGGGTGACTGCCGCGAAGCGGCCGCAAGCCTTTAAAAACTCGCGCCTATCTTCCTCGGCGGGCGAACCCTCTTTTCGAAGCTCTTCCAATTGCTCACCCTCCGTTTGTCTGCGGTAATTCTACAGCAGTTGCTAATGTTCACCAATATAGCTTTCTCTATAGCCGTTGGCCTGCATCTGACCGCTGACCGCTCGACCGCATCTGCGCGATTTTCCACTCGGGGCGATGCTCAAAGCAGAACCAACTCGGCTCCGACCGGCCGACGGTGAAACCAAAGCCACCCCATCTCGTGCAGCCAGGATGCTCGCAGCAATGGACCTAGCGGCCGGTCTCGTAGCGGGGTTCGCGCCATGTTCGTCACTCATCCGCTTGATCCTCCTCCTCGGCCGGCGCCAAACTGCTGCTCCAAAATCTCTTCCCAATTAGGATGGCAGGAAGCGCCGACGTGCTTCAATGGCTCACGCCAGCAGTGCGGCCGAGATTATCCGCGCCATCTCCTTGCGCGCGCTATCTGCTTTTAGTCGGTCGCGGTCGCAGGCGGCCCGCCGCAGTTCAAGCGGGATCGAGTAGAGCGTCTGCGTAACGAATGGCGTGATTGCCGGAGACCGCAACACCGTCTCGACATCGAAGATTGCAAAAGCCCCGAAGGATTCGGCAACTCCCATAGCGAGTTCGTGGACGCCGCGCACCTCGACGGGACCGCGATACTGGTCGAGACCGGCAAAGGCCCGCCTTTGGTGCAAAGGCATTACGCAAGATCGACTTCAATTGCGGTTCCTATCTCATCTTCAAGTGTTCGCATGATGCGCGCCTTTCGCCCCTGGACTGGCGCCCGCATCGCCGCCGAATGTTCCTAATATGTTCTCTCAGCAGTCAGTTCGGCTTTTTCCGGCTCCTGTGTTAATGGTTAGATGGCCAAAGCATCCTCAAAGAAGGCTTGCGAATCGAATCGATCCCATGCCGGCGCGTGTCGATCCCTGCCTTGCGACGCTGGTCGACAAGCCGCCGAAGGGGTCGGACTGGGCTTACGAAGTGAAGGGCACGTGTGTGGACGCCACGGAAGATGCAAGCGGAAACTTACCTCGGTACAGGCATGTGGTCAGGCGCTGACGTTTGTCCAGCCTCATGTGGCGAGATCGAGGCGCCGCGGGCCTTTATGGAGTTCGTGGATCGGATCCCAATCGGCTACACGTGCTTCTGAGCACTCATCCCACTGCTGGTTTATCCAATCCCGTTCTCTGACCGATTGCCCATAATCGCCGTTAGACCTCACCACATTCCCGATGTCTCGCGACTTCTGGCTGCTGCATCAGGCAGGGCCAGGGGCCGGATCTTCGTAGACGCCCCGCGGGCCATGAGAGCCCAGGCGATACGCGCCAATTTGTTGGCCAGAGCGACTGCAATTAGCTTTGGCGGTTTCGTCAGAATCATTCTTGCCAGCCAGGTACCAGCCGGCGCGCCGCGTCGCCTCGCCCAACGGACGACGGTCGTGCCTCCAATGATGAGCAGCCGCCGCAAATCTCGCTGCCCATTTTCGATGTCTTTCCCGACGCTCCTTGCCTCCGGACGAGTTCTGTTTTGGCGTAAGCCCGATCCACGCCGCAAAATCACGGCCCTTGGAAAGGCCGCCGCCGAGGGTGCCAAGGCTTCCATTGCTGTGGCGCAAATTGCACCAATCCCTGGAATGGTGGTCAAGCGCGAGGCAACCTCGTCCTGTCGAGCTCTGGCCCGCAAGTCTTGCTCCAGGGCGTTGATCCGTCAGAGATTCGATGTGCTGCGGCAGTCCGAAGCTCAGGCTTCTGGCGGTCCCTAGCAGGTCCGGATGCGTTCCGATCAATTGCCCAGGCGGGGAACGTTTTGCATCCCTTGCGCGACGACCAAGCCGAATTCCATCAGATGCCCCCGCAACGCGTTGATCGTTTGCGTTCGCGGGCGGACCAAAAGAGATGGGGGACATTTCATTCCGCAGACATGGGTTACACTTTCGGCCTTTGCGAGGAGAGCAAAGGTGCCTTGGCAGGAGTGCAACCGCATGGACGAACGTCTCAAATTTCGTTGCGCGGGTTCTGGATGGCGAGAAGATCGCGGTGCTTTGCCGCCAGTTCGGCATCTCCCGCAAGACCGGTGCCACAAGATCATCAGCCGCTATAATGCCTGCGGGCTGGAAGGACTGACCGACCGCTCGCGGCGTCCTTACCGGCACGCCAATCAGCTTCCATTCCAAATCGAGAAGCTGATTGTGCGTGCCAAGCAGGAGAAGCCGAATTGGGGCGCACCGAAGATCAGGGAACGACTGGCGCGGTTTTACCCGGACGTGCAAACGCCGGCGATCTCAACCGTGCACGCGGTGCTCGACCGCAACGGGCTGGTCGAGCACCGCAAGCGACGGCGAAACAGGGCACAGGGAACACCATTCTCCCAACCGTGTCGAGCGAACGACTTGTGGTGCGCCGATTACAAGGGTGAGTTCATGCTCGCCGACAAGCGCTACTGCTATCCGTTGACGATCACCGATTTCGCCAGCCGCTACCTCCTGGCCTGTGAGGCGCTTCACACCACCAAGGAGGTTTACGCTTTCACCGTGTTCGAGCGCGTTTTCCAGGAGTTCGGCTTACCCCGTGCGATCAGAACCGACAACGGCGTGCCCTTCGCCAGCCCCAATGCACTGTTCAATCTTTCCCGGTTATCGGTGTGGTGGCTCAGGCTTGGCATCGACATTGAACGTATCAAACCAGGCCATCCGCAGCAGAACGGCCGCCATGAGCGCATGCATCCGGCCTTGAAGCTGGAGACAACCAAACCGGCCGGTGCCAATTTCCTGCAGCAGCAGGCCCGCTTCGACGATTTCGTCGAAGAATTCAACATCGAACGGCCCCATCAGGCCCTTAATATGGCCTGCCCAGCCGAGTGCTACAGCGTTTCACCGCGCCCCTACCGCAGACTGCCGAGTCTGGGCTATCCTTTCCACGACTAGGCGGTGACCGTCACCACATGCGGGCGCATCTGCTACAAACGCAAGAAGATCAACTTAAGCCAGGTCTTCGCCGGGCAGACCGTCGGAATCAAACAGGTCGAAGACCACATATGGCTCACCAGCTTCATGCAGTATGATCTGGGATATTTCGATGACGAGACATGCAGACTGGAACCACTTCAAAACCGTTCGGGCCGAAAGTGTTACCTATGTCTCAGGAATAAACCGTAACCTATGTGTCCAGAATGGACCGGCAATATTTGGCGCACCCGACAGGATTCGAACCTGTGACCTTTGGAATCGGAATCCAACACTCTATCCAGCTGAGCTACGGGTGCATCCGTTTGGCGGCAGGGCCGCCGAAGCAGGCTGTGAGCGGTTCTTAGCCTAGCTTGCGCGCCGCTTCAATGGTGATTGACTGAGTTTGCAGCGGAAATTTGCGTTTGGTGTCCGCGCGAAGCGGCTTGCGCGAAGAAAATGCCGCGTCCGTCGACGCGGCATTGGGGGCGTTCGTGTCGCCTCACGCCATCTGCATGGCGCCGGGGCCGGGGATGGCCTTGGGGGGCACCTTGCCCATGATGATCATGCCGAGCACCTCGTCCTTGGTCACGTCCTCGGTGCGGGCGTGGCCGACGACCTGGCCGTTTTTCATGACGGAGACGCGGTCGGCGAGGTCGAAGACGTCGTGGATGTCGTGGCTGATCAGGAAGATGCCGATGCCCTCGCGCTTCAATTGCTTGATGAGCTCGCCCACCTGCGCGGTTTCCTGCGGCCCGAGCGCCGCGGTCGGCTCGTCCATGATCAGGATGCGGGCGTCGAAGAGGATGGCGCGGGCGATCGCCACCGATTGCCGCTGGCCGCCGGAAAGCGCCTTCACCGGCTCCTTGAAGCGCTGGAAGTTGGGGTTGAGCCGGCCCATCACTTCGCGGGCCTTGGCTTCCATCGCCACATCGTCGAGCGTGCCCCAGGGGGTGCGCAGTTCGCGGCCGAGATAGAGATTGGCGGCGGCGTCGACATTGTCGGCCACGGCGAGCGTCTGGTAGATCGTCTCGATGCCGTATTTCTTGGCGTCGCGCGGATTGTTGATCTCGGCCGGCTCGCCGTTGATCAGGATCTCGCCGGCATCGCGCTTGTAGGCGCCGGAGAGAATCTTGATGAGCGTGGACTTGCCGGCACCGTTATGGCCGAGGAGGGCGACCACCTCGCCGGGGTAGAGATCGACGGAAGCATCGTCCACCGCGTGGATGCCGCCGAAGGAGATGGAAATGTTTTTCATTTCCACGAGCGGAGTGCGTTGTTCAGTCATGTTCGAACTCCTGATTATTTTGCACGGGCGCGGTAGACGGTGTCGAGCCAGACGGCGGTGACGAGCACGACGCCGACGACGATCCGCTGGAAGGGCGTATCGATCCCCAGAAGGACCATGCCCGACTGCAGGGATTGCATGACGAGCGCGCCGATCATCGCGCCGGCAATGGTGCCGACGCCGCCGGCAAGCGAGGTCCCGCCGATGACTGCGGCCGCGATCGTGTAGAGCTCGTCGAGCTCGCCCTGGGCATTGGTCGCCGCGTTGAGGCGCGCCGTCGAGATGGCCGCTGCGATGGCGCAGAGCACGCCCATCAGCGTGAAGATCTTGACGGTGACCCAGCGCGTCTTGATGCCGGCGAGCTCGGCCGCTTCGGGGTTGCCGCCGAGTGCGAAGACGTAGCGGCCGAAGCGAAGGCGGGTGGCGATGAAGGTCATGACGATGCCGACGACAATCGCGACCAGGACAGGAATGGCAATGCCGTGCGAGATCTGCAGGCCTCCGTCCGGCCAGGCGATGCCGTTCGCATCGGCATATCTGCGGGCGATATTGACCGGCCAGTAATAATGGTTGGCCACGGCGACTGCGCCAAGCACCAGGGCGCAGCCGAGGATCGACAGGAAATACTCGGCCCAGACAGGGCGTAGCGGGAAGCCAAAGCGCTTGCGCTGCTTGCGCGAATTCAAAATGGCGCCGACGATGGCGATACAGGCGAGGAAGCCGACGATCCAGCTTGCCGTCGCGCCGATGGAACCCTCGGTGCCGCCGCCCATGAGACGGAAGGTGGCGTCCATCGGCGCAACCGTCTGGCCGCTCGTCACGAACCAGGTTGCGCCGCGCCAGACCAGCAGGCCGCCGAGCGTCACGATGAAAGCGGGAACGTTGAGGAAGGCGATGATCGATCCGTGAAGCGCGCCGATGGCGCCGCCGACCGCGATGCCGCAGGCAAGGGTGATCGCCCAGGTGGCGGGATGGCCGAGGCCGAGATATTGCGGCAGGACCTGCGCCTGCAGGACGCCCATGATCATGCCGCAGAAGCCGAGCACGGAGCCAACCGAGAGGTCGATGTTGCGGGTGACGATGACCAGCACCATGCCGGTCGCCATGACGGCGACGGATGAGGTCTGGACGGTCAGGTTCCACAGGTTGCGCGGTTTCAGGAACAGGCCGTCGAACAGTCCGCCGGTCATCACCTGGAAACCGAGCCATATGATGATCAGCGCGCCGACCATGCCGAGCAGCCGGGTATCGATTTCGGTGGCACGGAAGAAGCGTTTCACCGGGTTTTCGTCCGTCGTGCGGGCGCGGCCGGCCTGCGCGCCCGGTTTCTGATCGGCCCGTGTCTGGTTGGCTTTTGTGATGTCGGCCATGGCCATGCCATCCCCCACTTATCTGTCGATGTCGTTCGATCCGCTTCGCACCTTGGAAGAGCGCCGCAACGGTGTGCGTTGCGGCGCTCTTGAAGACCAGAGATCGGCCATTTCGTTGCGGTTATTTGCAGGCAGCAACGTCGCTCTTGGCGCCCTGGCAGGCTTCTTCCTTGGAAATCCAGCCGGCGTCGATGACGACGTTCAGATTGTCCTTGGTGATCGCCAGCGGCGCGAGAAAGACGGACTTCATGGCGACGCCCTTCGGCCCGCCGTTGAAGGTCTGAACGCCTTCGACTTCGTCCATGGTTTTGCCGCCGGCAAGCGCCACGGCGATTTCGGCTGCCTTCTTTCCGAGCTCACGGGAGTCCTTCCAGACCGAAACCGTCTGCGTGCCGAGCGCCACGCGGTTCAGCGCAGCCTTGTCGGCATCCTGGCCGGAAACCGGAACCGAGCCCGCAAGGCCCTGGGCGTCGAGTGCCGCGATCGCGCCGCCGGCCGTGCCGTCGTTGGAGGCCACGACCGCATCGACCTTATTGTCGTTGGCGGTCAGGAACTGCTCCATGTTCTTCTGGGCGTTCTCCGGCTTCCAGCCATCGGTATAGGCTTCGCCGACATTCTTGATCTTACCCGCGTCGATCGCCTCCTTCAGGACTTCCAGCTGCCCGGAGAAGAGGAAATCGGCGTTCGGATCGGCGGAGGAGCCCTTGATGAAAACGAAGTTGCCTTCCGGCTTCTGCTTGAATACCTCGCGCGCCTGAAGGCGGCCGACTTCCTTGTTGTCGAACGTGATGTAAAAGGCGTCGGGATTTTCGATGAGGCGATCATAGCCGACGACCGGAATCCCCTCGGCGGCTGCCTTCTCGATCGCCGGGCCGATTGCGTCGGAGTCCTGCGCAAGCACGATGAGCGCGTTGGCGCCCTGGGCGATCAGCGACTCGATGTCGGTGAGCTGCTTGGCGGCGGAAGACTGCGCGTCGGCCGAGATATACTTATCGCCCGAAGCTTCGAGCGCGGCCTTGATGGCGGCCTCGTCGGTCTTCCAGCGCTCTTCCTGGAAATTGGACCAGGAAACGCCGATGACCAGATCCTTGGCGATCGCCGCGGAATGCATGGACGCTATGATGGCAGCCCCCGCCATCAGCTTCAAAATGGATTTCATCCTATCCTCCCAAATGGCCCGGCCGCGCGCACGAACCTCCCGCACGCATCCCCGACGAGCCTCCAGATGCTGCCGCTATCGCGTCGCCGCGTTTTTTCTCGACAGTCGAGAAAATAAATGTCAGAGTTTCCGCAAGCTGTCAACAAGGCCGCCGAAGCGTGTGAATCATTCCCGCAGCGCGTTGAAATCGCTACGGAAAACATGAATGCGCCTTGTCTTCTCGGCCGTCAGATGCTTTGGGAGGGGCATGTCTTCGAGGGACCCGCTAACGCTAATGCATGTTTCACTTGATCGCACCGGTTCAGGGATTGAACATGCGGCACCTTGAAGAGCTGCAGCGCCCTTTGAGCGCCTCGTCGGGCGCGCGGCGCTGCAAGGCGAACCGATGCTGACCAAATCCAGCACCGAGCTTGTGCGTCAGCAGAACAGCGCCCTCGTTCTCGCGGCGCTCCGCCGTAAAGGCCCGCTCTCCCATACGGAGATTGCGGCTCAGACGGGTCTTGCCTCGGCGACGATCTCCGTCATCACCGCTGAGCTGGAGCGCTCCGGGATCATCGCCAAGACCGAGCAGCACGTTCAGGGCGGCCGCGGCCGCCCGCGGGTTCTTTTCGAGCCGAGACGCGGCTGCGGCTACGTGATCGTCGTGCGCGTTTCCTCCGACGTCGTGCAATACTCGCTTGCGGACTATGGCGGCATCCTGCTCGACCGTTTCGAGGATGCGCGCAGCCATGATCTTCGCGGCACTGCCGCTTTCGGGGAGGTTCTGGCAGCAGCGCTCGAACGCCTGCTCGTCCGCTCGAATATCTCGAAGGACGAGGTGCTTGCCATTTCGATCAGCAGCAAGGGGCTCGTGGCCGGCGGTGGCGCGCGGCTCATCTGGTCGCCGGTTTTCGGCAGGGAGCAACTCGACTTCGTGGAACTGCTCCGGCCCGCCTGGCGCGCGAGGATCATGCTGAGCAACGAGTCGCTGCTGGTGGCGCACGCCCTCGCGGTAAGGGAAGAGGAAAGGGAGAGCGGTTTCCATGCGCTTGCCGCCGTCTCGCTCGGTCACAGCATCGGGCTTGGGCTCGCCAGAAGAGGCAAGTCCGGCGAGCTCGATGTCTCGGCGCCGGATTTCGGTCATATGCTGCATCAGGCGTCCGCGGGGCTTTGCCGCTGCGGCAGCTATGGCTGCATCGAGGCGGCAGCGGGCTTCTACGGGATCCTGCGCACGGCCTTCGAGGTGCCCTCCGACACGATACCGGCGAAGTTCGTGCCGCTTTCGGAGGTGGACAAGATCGCCGCGAGCGCGCGCCAGGGGAATCGGATGGGCGGCTATGCCTTCCGCCAGGCCGGCTTGGCGCTCGGAAACGGCATTTCGCGGATGCTCAGTCTCTACGAGCCGATGCCGATCTTCGTGACGGGGCCGGGCACGCGCTATTTCGATCTTCTGGAGAAGGGATTGGAGGAGGGCCTCGCGCATTCGCTGCAGGTCCGCCTGCAGGGCATGCCGCAGATAAGGGTGGTCCCGGACGAGCAGCGGCTTGTTTTCGACGGTCATCTCGATCGGGCCCTCGGTGCGATCGACGGCGACATTGCAGCAGCGGGACATCCGTGAGGCGGCCGGTCTGCCGGGTCGCTGTCGCAGAGTTCCGGCTGACGCGAGTGCTGCGCAGTCTTCAATTTACGGTTATTTAGAGTCTCGTTGCCAAGCTGTCTTCGGCGTGGGGGACGGCGATGTTTCAGCGATTGCATGCATACGCGATGATCATGACTGGCGCCTGATCGTGGTGGCGGCGGTCGTCTGCCTTGCCGGCAGCGTCGCGACGATGCTGCTTCTCGAGCGCGCCCGGCGCAGCGCAGGCAGTCAGCGGCACCTCTGGATTGCGGTCTGCGCCTTTGCCTGCGGCGTCGGCGTATGGTCGACGCATTTCATCGCGATGCTCGCCTATGACGGGGGAATCCCCATCGCCTACGGTGTCGGCGGCACGAGCTTTTCCATCGCGGTCGCGATCGCGGCGTCCTGGGTTGCCTTTTCGGTCGGTCTGGCTGGAACCTCGCGCCATGCTCCGGCCGTTGGCGGTTTGCTGCTCGGGCTCGGAATTGCCGCCATGCACGTGAGCGGCATGCGCGCCATCGAGGTCCAGGGACGGGTCGCATTCGATCCGGAAACGAGTTTCGCCGCCGTTCTTCTCGGCACCTTGATCGCCGGGCTCGCTCTGCATTCGTTCCAGGTGCTGCGCGGCGTGCGCGGCCTCGCCGCATCCATCCTGCTCCTGGTGGCCGCGATATGCGTCCTGCACTTCACGTCGATGAGCGGCGTCGTCCTGATCCCCGACCTGAGCGTCGCGGCAACGCACGTCTTCGATCCGTTCTGGCTGGCGGGCGGCGTCATCGCCGCATCGACCACGCTCATTCTCATGGCCTTCGGCGCTCTCTTCGTCGACAGGCACCTGACGGACCTCAAGGGGCTCGCCAATGCCTCGCTGGAGGGCATGGTGATCCTTCGCCGCGGCGAAGTCATCGAAGTGAACGAATGCTTCGCCACTCTCAGTGGTCGAAAGCCCGCCGAGCTCGTCGGCAGGCAACGGCGGGAGCTGTTCGCCGAGGCGCCCGAAAGACGGAGCTCGAACGACCTCGGGGCCGGAGAGGGGGCAAGCGAGGGAGAGCTCCTTCACGCGGACGGCGGGTACGTGCCCGTCGAAAGGCTCTGCCGAACGATCGAATACAAGGGCCGGCCATGCGACGTGATCTTCGTGCGGGATCTGACGGCGCGCAAGGATGCCGAACGGACGATCGAACACCTCGCTCACCACGATGCGCTGACAGATCTTTCCAATCGAAGCTCCTTCGACCGCCGCCTGAGGCAGGCCTTGGCCGCCGCCGTTCACCACGATGACGCGCTGGCGGTTCTGTGTCTCGACCTCGATCGCTTCAAGGCCGTGAACGACATTTTCGGCCATGGGGAAGGCGACCGTATTCTCAGGAAGGTGGCCGACATCCTCCGGGCGGGGGCAGGAGAGGCCGACACGATCGCGCGGCTGGGCGGCGACGAGTTCGCCATCGTCCAGACCGGGGCGGCGCAGCCGGAAGCCGCACGACTACTGGCGGACCGTATCCTCAAGCTCTTTTCGGAAGAGATGGATACGCGGCGCGATCCGATGGCGGTCGGCGTCAGCATCGGCGTAGCGATCTGTCCGGGCGACGGCACCACCGCCGAGCGGCTCTACGGCAATGCCGATACGGCACTCTATCGGGCGAAGCAGACCGGCAAGGGCATCGCGTGTTTCTTCGACGCCGAGATGGACGCAGCCGTGCGCACGCGCCGGCAGATCGAAAACGATCTGAGGCACGCGGTCGTCAGGCGGCAGCTCTTCCTCGAATATCAGCCGCTGGTCGACGTGCGGGACGACAGGATCGTCGGCTACGAGGCGCTGTTGCGCTGGCGCCATCCAGATCGCGGTCTTGTCGGGCCAAATTTGTTCATTCCGATCGGCGAGGAGAGCGGCTCGATCATTCAGATCGGTGAATGGGTGCTGGAAGAGGCCTGCAGTGAGGCGGTGCGTTGGCACGAGCCGCTGCCGGTCTGGGTCAACGTCTCACCGGTACAATTCCTCCTCCCGAACCTTTTCGACCGGATCGAATCCATCCTGATGCGGACCGGGCTGGAACCGAGGCGGCTCGAACTGGAGATCACCGAAGCCGCGCTGATGCATAACCGCGACGACGTCCTCGCAACTCTTGTCCGGCTGCGTCTCCTTGGCGTCCGGATCGTAATGGACGACTTCGGCACCGGCCACTCCTCGCTCAGCAATCTCCAGACGTTTCCATTCGACAAGCTCAAGATCGACTGCAGCTTCACCGCCTCGCTCGACAAGGATCCGGCAGCCCATGCCATAATTCGCGCGATCATCGCTCTCGGCCACAGTCTCAACCTTCCCGTCGTCACCGAAGGCGTCGAGACCGAGCGGCAGAGACAGATCATCGTCGACGAGGGTTGCCGGCAGATCCAGGGGTTTCTGACCGGCCGGCCCGGGCTGGCGCCGAGCGTGGATGCGGCCTCATCATCCTCCACGATGCCGCATCGGGTAGGGGCTTAACTCGTCATGAGACAAAAAGGCCGGGCAGCGCCCGGCCTTTCTCCACGATAAGGCGGCAGGCCGTCAGGCGATGCTGATCTGGCGCTTTTCCGCAACCGAGCGGACCGCCGCATCGGCGAGCGCCAGCGCGGCAAGGCCGTCGTTGCCCGACGGCGCGATCTCGGCGCCTTTTTCTATTGCGGCTATGAAGCTTTCGATCTCGTTGGCGTAGGCTTCCGTATAGCGCGTCATGAAGAAATCGTGCAGCGGCGGGCGCGTGTAGCCATCGCCGGTCGCGATCTCGATCGAAACGGGGCGCTGGTTTTCAGCGGCGACGGCGCCCTTGGAGCCGTGAACCTCGATACGCTGGTCGTAACCATAGGTGGCACGGCGCGAGTTCGAGATGATCGCCTGCTTGCCGGATGCCGTCTGCAGGATGACCGAGACGCTGTCATAGTCGCCGGCGTCGCCGATCGCCTTGTCGATGAGCACGGCCGCAGTCGCGGTGACCGAAACGGGCTCCTCGCCGAGGAGGAAACGCGCCATGTCGAAATCATGGATCGTCATGTCCCGGAAGATCCCGCCCGAACGCTTGATGTAGTCGACTGGCGGCGCACCGGGATCGCGCGAGGTGATCGTCACCATCTCGACCTCGCCGATGCGCCCGTCGTCGATCGCCTTGCGCACGGCCATGAAATGCGGGTCGAAGCGGCGGTTGAAGCCAACCATCAGCTTGGACTTGGTGTCGGACACGACCTTCAGGCAGGCCCTGACGCGCTCGGCGTCGAGATCGATCGGCTTCTCGCAGAAGATTGCCTTGCCGGCACGGGCGAAGCGCTCGATCAGATCGGCATGAGTATCCGTCGGCGTGCAGATCACCACGGCGTCGATGTCGGCGGCAGCTTCGATCGCATCGATCGTCCGGACTTCGCATCCATAGGCGCCGGCGATCGCTTCCGCGGCGGCCGGAAAGGCATCCGCCACCGCGACAAGGCGGGCATCGGCATTGCCGCTGACGGCTTTCGCATGAACCTTGCCGATACGCCCGGCGCCCAGAAGACCAAATCTCACTGTCATCACTGTCGTCCTTGAATTCCGGTTTGCGACCGGGTTGGCACACGATGATTGACGCTCATCGCGCGAAGGCGTCGCGGGGCATCCGCGGAGGAACTGGAATGAAACGGCCAATTGGTGAATACACGGAATATTTATTCCAATCGCCTTGGCGCCGTCAAGTGTCAACCGCCTGGAGCTGGGTAGCAACTACCCATGCGTCCGGAAACCGACCCAACCTTTTTATGATTGTGATCTAGCAACTCAGAGGCGATCAGGGCTTCTTGTCATCGAGGAACGGCAGGACTTCCAGCCGTTCGGCGAACCTTCGCGAGGCCATGTTTCCCTCCCGTTTAAGACGCGAGGCTGCATCAATGACATCCAACAGGGAAGGGGACTTCATCTCCTTTGTCGACCAGAGACACAAAGGGCCGTACAGCTCGAACGCCTGGTGATAGAGCGACACAACAGACTCAGGCGCGGCCCCGCGAAGGGCCCCACCACGTCTCGCAAATCTCTTGTCGCAGAAGAAGACATTTCAGCACCCGACTACATACAAAAAAATATGCGCTCGGCGCACTTTCCAAAAGTGGCCGAACGCATCGAACCGACAAGATGTACCTGCTACCTATTTGCAGAAATATGCAGTAGATGAACTTGCCATAAGTCTCCCCAGAGGAAGCAGAATGATCAAATTCATCGATCCGGATCATCCCTTCTATCGTCCCTTGTGGATCCGGCTGCTGATCATCCTGTTCTGCGCTGTATGGACGGCGGTGGAGTTCTACGGGGGGCAGGTGATGTGGGGGACGATCTTCCTGGTCGTGACCGCCTATGCGGGCGCGTCCCTCCTCGTCTTTTACCGGCCGAAGGAGGAGAGCCAGAGCAAAGGCGAAACCACCGGCGACACGACCGACGGCACGAACTGACGCTTATCCAGTCACCGTCGGCTTTTCGATTCGCCTCAAAGCCTCGTCGATGAGCATGTTGGCGAGCTTCATGCGCAAGGTCGCATTGACCCGCGCTTCCACTGGCAGCCTGTCGGGATGATTCGCGGCGGCGAAACGCCTTCGCTTGGCCGCGAGCGTCAGCGCGGTTTCCGCTTCTCCGAGCGCGAGCTCGGAAGCGACTTCCGCAAGGCTGGTGCGCGTGAGATAGTCGGGCATGGAGAAAGGTTCGGATCGCTCATCCGCCGCCAGTGCGCGATAGGCCTGTTCCACGGCGCCGCGGGATGCCCAAGCGTGGGCCGAGCTTTCGGCAATGAAGCCCGGCGCCGCGCCGATGACGGTGCCCCGCCATCCGCCCCTTGCCTCGTTCGTCAGCTCTTCGGCCTGCTCGGCCTTGAGGCGCTCGAGCACCGAGTGGAATACCGACATGCCGAACATCAAGTCTCTCCGGGCAGGCACTTCGTTGGCAGGATCTTGCGATATCAAGATTATGCGGACCTGATCACGCCCTGCTCTGCTTCAGGATCAGATCGTAAAGCAGCTTTGCGCTCGGGGGGAGAGCCCGGCCTTCCGCCGTGATCAGCCCATAGGGTTTGATGCGGATCGGAAATTCGGTCGGCAAAATCCGGATCTCGCCGGCTTCCGTGCCGTTGCCCGCCACCAGCCTGGCGACGTCGAGCGCAACCGGAGCGATCGCATTGGTGTTCCGCACGATTGACAGCGTCAGGATGGTCGATGAAGTATTGATGACCGTTGCCGGAAGCCGGACGCCGGCGGAAGCGAAACTGTCTTCGACCGCTCGTCGAAGCAGTGTACCGGGCGGCTGGAACACCCAGTCGTAGGCCGGGAGGTCGTGGGCGCTGGCTGACGCCTTGTCCAACAGCGGGTGGCCCTCCCGGACGATGAGGCAGACCTCCTCGAAACCGATTTCGACCAGGTTGAACAGCCGCGGATTGAGGTCGTCGGGGATCCGCCCGACGATGAAATCGTGCCGCGCCGCCAGAAGCTCCCGCGTCAGCACGTTGCTGTTGTCGATCTGCACGTTGATCTCGATGCCGGGATAGGCCGTCGACACCTGGCGGATCGCCGGCACTGCGAGATTGAGTCCCGGGCCGGTGACCGATCCGAGCGAGACCGATCCGCCGCTGCCAGTCTTCAGCTCGTTGATCTCGCGCGCAGCCTCGCGCAACTCGAGGAAGATGGTGCGGGCCCGGCGCGCCAGGGCCTCGCCGTAGCGGGTCAGTTCGACGCCGCGCGCCACCCGCTCGCAGATCGGCGCCTTCACGATCGCTTCGATCTCCGCGAGCATGCGCGATGCCGCCGGCTGCGAAATCCCGAGCGAATCGGCCGCGGCGCTGATGCGCCGATGGTCGTCGATCGCCAGGATGAGCCGCAAGTGGTTGATCTTCAATCCGGAGCGGAAAAGCCCCGTTTCCAGCAGTTCTCCTGTGAGCCCGGCTGCATTCTGCCTGCCATCGAGCATCGCATTCGGTTCCGTTTTCAAGAGTTTCAAAAATCACACTCTTTTAGAGTGGTATATCAATTTTGATATGCATGCAAAGCGATATTGTATTTGACAGTTATGGCAATTGATTCCAGTTTCCCAGCATATGCGCCAGCGCATGCGGGAGTATGATAAGACGGGGAGGGCTTCCTTTATCTTGAACCACCGCCGGGGGGTCACGCTCCGCGACGGTGGTCGCTGCGCATAGACGGAGGCCCCGCGCCTGCCGGTTCAACACTCAGGGAGAGATCTGATGAAATTCTTTACTTCGCTTCTCGCGGCTGCGGCGATCACGGTCGCCGGCTTCGCTGCGCCGGCAGTCGCCCAGGAAAAGGGCATGGTCGGCATCTCCATGCCCACCAAGACGTCGACGCGCTGGATTTCCGACGGCGAGACCATGGAGAAGCTGTTCAAGGAGGCCGGCTATACGCCGGACCTGCAGTTCGCCGACGATGACATTCCGAACCAGTTGGCGCAGATCGAGAACATGGTGACCAAGGGCGCGAAGGTCCTCGTCATCGGCGCCATCGACGGCACGACGCTCTCCGACATCCTGCAGAAGGCTGCCGATGCCGGCGTCAAGGTCATCGCCTACGACCGCCTGATCCGCGATTCCGGCAATGTCGACTACTACGCCACCTTCGACAACTTCCAGGTCGGCGTGCTGCAGGCGACATCGCTCGTCGAGGGTCTGAAGCTCGACAGTGCCACCGAGCCGAAGAACGTCGAACTTTTCGGCGGCTCGCCGGACGACAACAACGCCTTCTTTTTCTACGACGGCGCGATGTCCGTCCTGCAACCTCTGATCGACAGCGGCAAAATCGTCGTCAAGTCGGGCCAGATGGGCATGGACCAGGTCGGCACGCTGCGCTGGGATGGCGCCGTGGCTCAGGCCCGCATGGAAAACCTTCTGTCGTCCGCCTATACCGATGCGAAGGTCGATGGTGTTCTGTCGCCCTATGACGGTCTGTCGATCGGCATCATCTCGGCTCTGAAGGGCGTCGGTTACGGCTCCGGCGACATGCCGATGCCGATCGTCACCGGTCAGGACGCCGAACTGCCGTCGGTCAAGTCGATCCTCGCCGGCGAACAGTATTCCACGGTCTTCAAGGACACCCGTGAACTGGCCAAGGTCACCGTCAACATGGTCAACGCGATCATGGATGGCAAGGAGCCGGAGGTCAACGACACGAAGACCTATGAAAACGGCGTCAAGGTCGTTCCGTCCTACCTCCTGAAGCCCGTTTCCGTCGACAAGTCCAACGCCAAGGACGTTCTCGTCGGTTCCGGCTACTACACGGAAGATCAGCTCAACAACTGATGCGGCGAACCGGGAGGGTGCGCGACACGCTCGCGCACCCTCTTAATCCAGGCGGCATGCGTCTCGTGGCAATGTCGCTGTAGCACTTTGGCCCGCCGCGTGGTTTTATTTCGTATCGGAGCCGGTCGAAACAACCGCGCAGCACGGGAGAGCGCCTGCAGTCTCTCCGACTGCAGCTGGAATGGCTGAGTATGGACAACATCATTCTTGAAATGCGGGGCATTACGAAGACGTTTCCGGGCGTCAAGGCCCTGGACAATGTCTCGTTCAAGGTCCGCGAAGGCGAGATCCACGCGCTTGTCGGGGAAAACGGCGCCGGCAAGTCGACCTTGATGAAGGTGCTGAGCGGAGTCTATCCGGCCGGCACCTATGAGGGCGAGATCCATTACGACGGCGAGCTTCGCCAGTTCAGCACGATCTCGGACAGCGAAGAGCTCGGCATCATCATCATCCATCAGGAACTGGCGCTCGTTCCGCTGCTTTCGATCGCCGAGAACATCTTTCTCGGCAACGAGGTGGCCGAAAAGGGCGTGATCCACTGGCCGCAGACCTTTGCCCGCACCCAGGAGCTCCTGAAGAAAGTGGGCCTGAACGAGTCCCCCGCGACGCTGATCACCGATATCGGCGTCGGCAAGCAGCAGCTGGTGGAGATTGCCAAGGCGCTTTCGAAGAAAGTCCGCCTGCTGATCCTCGACGAGCCGACCGCATCCCTCAACGAAAACGACTCCGACGCGCTTTTGAAGCTGCTCATGGAGTTCCGCAGCCAGGGCATGACGTCGATCATCATCTCTCACAAGCTCAACGAGATTAAGAAGGTTGCCGACCAGATCACCATCCTGCGCGATGGCGGAACGGTAGAGACGCTCGACTGTCACAAGGAAGACATCAGCGAGGACCGGATCATCAACGGCATGGTCGGCCGGGCCATGGAAGACCGCTATCCGCCGCGTGAACCGAAGATCGGTGACACGCTGCTCGAGGTGAAGAACTGGAACGTCTACCATCAGCATCACCGCGACCGGCAGTTCCTGCATGACGTCAGCTTCAAGGTTCGCGCCGGCGAGGTCGTCGGCATCGCCGGGCTGATGGGCGCCGGCCGCACGGAGACGGCGATGAGCGTTTTCGGCAAGTCCTGGGGCCACAAGATCACCGGCGAGGTGACGATGCATGGCCGGCCGGTGGACGTGAGCACGATTCCCAAGGCCATCAAGGCAGGTCTTGCCTATGTAACGGAGGACCGCAAGCAGCTCGGCCTCGTGCTGATCAACAACATCATGCACAACACCACGCTCGCCAATCTGCATGCGGTCGCATCGAACGGCGTCATCGACGAGCGCAAGGAACGGAAGGTCGCCGCCGAATATCGCTCGAAGCTCCGCATCCGTTCCCATTCGATCTATCAGGAGACGGTCAACCTCTCTGGCGGGAACCAGCAGAAGGTCGTCCTGTCCAAGTGGCTGTTCACCAATCCCGAAGTCCTCATACTCGATGAGCCGACGCGCGGTATCGACATCGGCGCGAAGTATGAGATCTACACCATCATCAACCAGCTCGCGGCCGAGGGCAAAGGCATCCTGATGATCTCGTCGGAGATGCCGGAGCTGCTCGGGACCTGCGATCGCATCTATGTCATGAACGAGGGGCGCATGGTGGCCGAGCTTTCCAAGGAGGAAGCAAGCCAGGAATCGATCATGCGCGCCATCATGCGTTCAGGGGAGAAACACTAATGGTCGCCGATACGAGCACCGAAACCACCAAACCGTCGATCGGTGACTACCTCAGGAACAACATTCGCGAATACGGCCTGCTGGTCGCGCTCGTCATCATCATGCTGTTCTTCCAGTTCGTCACCAACGGCGTCCTCTTCAGGCCCGTCAACATCACGAACCTGGTGCTGCAGAACTCGTTCATCGTCATCATGGCGCTGGGCATGCTGCTGATCATCGTTGCCGGGCACATCGATCTGTCGGTCGGCTCCATCGTGGCCTTCATCGGCGCGATTTCGGCGATCATGCTCGTCAAATGGGGCTTGCCTGCCTTTGTGGTCATTCCCGCCTGCCTGATCGTGGGCGGTATCATGGGCGCGGCGCAGGGCTACTGGGTCGCCTATCAGAAGATCCCTTCCTTCATCGTCACGCTCGCCGGCATGCTGGTGTTCCGGGGAATGACCTATGTGGTCCTCGGCGGCCGTCCGATCGGACCGTTTCCGAAGGACTTCCAGATACTGTCGACCGGATTCGTTCCCGACTTTCTTTACTTCCTCAGCCCGAGCCCGGAGACGATCAAGAACATGGTCGCCCTGGTCGCCGTGCTGTTGCTCGTCGGCTATGCGATCTTTGCCGGGGTTCGCAATCGCCGGATCAACGAGCAGCACGGCACGGAGAACGAGCCGTTCGTCTTCTTCGCGATCCAGATGGCGGTCATCAGCCTGGTGGCACTGTTCCTCGGCTTCCAGCTTTCGACCTATCGGGGCCTGCCCAACGTCCTAGTCGTCATGGGCGTGCTGATCGCCGTCTACACCTTCGTCACCACGCGTTCGACGATCGGCCGCCGGATATACGCGATGGGCGGCAACGAGAAGGCGACCAAGCTCTCCGGCATCAATACCGAACGGCTGACCTTCTACGCCTTCGTGAACATGGGCGCGCTCGCGGCGCTTGCCGGCATGATCATCACGGCCCGTCTGAACTCGGCGACCCCGAAAGCCGGCGTCGGCTTCGAGCTCGACGTGATCGCGGCCTGCTTCATCGGCGGTGCGTCCGCCTCGGGTGGCGTCGGCAAGATTACCGGCGCGGTGATCGGCGCTTTCATCATGGGCGTCATGAACAACGGCATGTCCATCATGGGCATCGGCATCGACTACCAGCAATTGATCAAGGGCCTCGTGCTGCTCGCAGCCGTGTTCTTCGACGTCTACAACAAGAACAAGGGCAAGGGCTGACCGGCTTCCGCTCGGCCCCCGATGATCGCAACAGAAAAACGCGGCATGTTTGCCGTAACTGGGTGGCGTGAGCCACTCTCGGGCGAAGCGCTGCTTTTCCGCAAGGAAAGGCATCGTGGAAGCCAATTCATCAGGAAGGACAGAACGTGCTGATTTCTCAGGTCAGGAAAGAAGACGGTTCGGTTATCGTCGCCGTGCGTGCCCCGGGCGAGACGGCGCGTGCCGTCAGGGGAGCGGAGAGCGTCTATGCTCTGGCGATGGAAGCGGCCAATAGCGGCCGGAGCCTCAGGGACGTCGTCGACGCCAAGGGCTTTGGCGAAACGATCGATCTCGAGGAAGCCTATTCCCAGGGGCGGCTGCTTTCGCCGATCACGCATCCCGATCCCGCCCACCTGCATCTGACGGGGACCGGGCTCACGCATCTTGGCTCCGCTGCAACGCGGGACGCGATGCACAAGAAGGCGACGGAAGCGACCGAGGAAACGCTGACCGACTCTATGAAGATGTTCCGCATGGGGCTCGAGGGCGGTAAGCCGAAGTCCGGTGAGAAAGGCGTGCAGCCGGAATGGTTCTACAAGGGCAACGGCACCACGGCTGTGGCCCCGGGCGAGCCGCTCGTGTCTCCGTCCTTCGCCGAGGATGGCGGCGAGGAGCCCGAAATGGCCGGCATCTATGTGATCTCCGACAAGGGCGTCCCCTTCCGGCTCGGCTTTGCGGTTGCCAACGAGTTCTCAGATCACAAGACCGAGCGGGTCAATTATCTGTGGCTCGCACATTCGAAGCTCAGGCAGGCGAGCTTCGGGCCGGAAATCCGCATCGGCGCGGCTCCCGAGGATATTCGCGGGGCATCGCGCATCCTTCGGGGCGGCAAGGTGCTGTGGGAGAAGCCTTTCCTTTCCGGTGAGGCGAACATGTCGCACAGCTTCGCCAATCTCGAATATCACCATTTCAAATACGGACTCTTCCGCGCACCGGGAGACATCCACGTCCACATGTTCGGCACGGCGACGCTCTCTTTCGGTGACGGCATCCGCACGGAGGAGGGAGACGTATTCGAAATCGAAGCCAAGGAATTCGGCCTGTCCCTGCGCAATCCGCTGGCGATCGCGGCGGAGGAAGAGGTCGCTGTCCATCAGCTCTGACATATCTCCAATGGCACGCCCGAGGCCGTGAACCACCACGGCCGCTTGCGGCAAGAAGACAAGGAGGCTGAAGCCCATGACACTTCACCAGAACCTGATCGCCGGCGAATGGGTCGGCGGAGACGGCGTTGCGAACATTAATCCGTCGAACACCGATGATGTCGTCGGAGAATATGCACGCGCGAGCGCCGAAGACGCGAAAGCCGCGATCGCGGCGGCAAAGGCCGCCTTTCCCGCGTGGTCGCGCTCCGGCATTCTCGAGCGCCATGCGATCCTGAAGAAGACCGCCGACGAGATCCTGGCGCGCAAGGACGAGCTCGGACGCCTTCTCTCGCGCGAAGAGGGCAAGACGCTCGCCGAGGGTATCGGCGAGACGGTCCGCGCCGGCCAGATCTTCGAGTTCTTCGCCGGCGAGACCCTGCGTCTTGCGGGTGAGGTCGTCCCGTCGGTCCGGCCGGGGATCGGCGTCGAGATAACCCGTGAGCCGGCCGGCGTCGTCGGCATCATCACGCCTTGGAACTTCCCGATCGCCATTCCCGCCTGGAAGATCGCCCCGGCGCTCTGCTACGGCAACACCGTGGTCCTCAAGCCGGCCGAGCTGG
>Ga0209281_1000371_pt1 | contig 72619 bp, 61 predicted proteins | sample MedtruBG_FD_187514 | JGI IMG/M metagenome (GOLD analysis project Ga0209281, IMG submission 187514) | Root nodule microbial communities of legume samples collected from California, USA - Medicago truncatula BG (SPAdes) (version 2) | ecosystem: Host-associated > Plants > Roots > Nodule | place... | reverse complement strand
TAGCGATAACCACGCCCTCGAATGCCTGCAGACGTTTTTTGGAACCTTCAACAACCCATACTTTCACTTCCACGGTATCACCCGGACGGAAGGAAGGTACGTCCTGCTTCATCTGCTCTTGTTCAATTTGCTTAATGATGTTGCTCATAATTTAATCTCTTATCCTGGGTAAACTGATATTTGGAGGCTTACGCCATCCCATCATGTATTTGCTGCTGTTGTGCGTGCTCTTTTCGGAACTCCGCCAGCAGCTTTGCTTGCTCTTCAGTCAGAGCCAGGTTTTCCAGAAGTTCAGGTCTTCTAAGCCAGGTGCGGCCCAGCGACTGCTTCAGACGCCAGCGACGTATCTCGGCATGGTTACCCGACAGCAGAACTGCCGGCACCTCCATGCCTTCTAACACCTCAGGACGGGTATAGTGTGGACAGTCCAGCAACCCATCGGCAAAGGAATCTTCCGTTGCCGAAGCTTCATGCCCCAGTACGCCTGGAATAAACCGGGCAACCGAGTCAATCAGCGTCATTGCTGGTAACTCACCACCGCTGAGCACGTAATCGCCGATAGACCACTCTTCGTCGACTTCGGTTTGGATCACACGCTCATCGACCCCTTCGTAGCGCCCGCACACCAGAATCATTTTCTGATTCGTTGCCAGTTCGCTCACGCCCGCTTGATCAAGCTTGCGTCCCTGAGGTGACAGATAGATCACCTTTGCGCCCTCACCCGCCGCGGCTTTCGCTGCGTGGATGGCATCCCGCAAGGGTTGAACCATCATAAGCATCCCCGGTCCGCCGCCGTAAGGACGATCGTCCACGGTACGGTGCCGGTCATGAGCGAAGTCACGCGGACTCCAGCTCTGGATGCTCAGCAGGCCATTTTTAACGGCCCGGCCAGTTACCCCGTAATCGGTAATGGCGCGAAACATGTCAGGAAACAGGCTAACTATACCAATGAACACAAGCCAATCCCCATCGTGCCGTGCCTACCGTTTATCCGGAGGTTTAAAAACCAGGATCCCAATCTACTTCGATTGTGCGAGTAGTGAGATCGACATTCTTGATAACCTGTCCATCGAGGAACGGAACCAGCCGCTCCTTGATACCAAACGCATCTTTCAGGTTTGCCTTAATGACGAGAACGTCATTTGACCCGGTTTCCATCATGTCGATGACTTTCCCCAGGGCATAGCCTTCTGTGGTTACTACCTGGCAGCCCATAAGGTCTTTCCAGTAGTAGTCACCCTCAGAAAGTGGCGGCAACTGCGACGAATCCACGACAATTTCACAATTAGTCAGCGCATTCGCGGCATCACGGTCATCAATGCCTTTCAGCTTAATGACGATGTCCTGATTGTGGTGACGCCAGCTTTCCAGCTCGACCATCTGCCACTTACCGGCCTTCTGGATAAACCAGGGCTGGTAATCAAAAATGCTTTCAGCGTCTTCAGTGGAGGAAAACACTCTGAGCCAACCACGGATCCCGTAGCAAGAACCCATTTTTCCCAATACGATCGGTTCAACAGGTGCTTTAATGCTCATCATGACCACCGTGACAGATTAAGCTGCTTTGTTTGCTTCTTTGATCAGCGTAGCAACGCGATCGGAAACGGTAGCGCCCTGGCCAACCCAGTGAGCGATGCGATCCAGATCCAGGCGGGTGCCTTCTTCTTTTTCGCTAGCGATCGGGTTGAAGAAACCAACGCGCTCAATGAAGCGACCGTTGCGTGCATTACGGCTGTCAGTAACAACAACCTGGTAGAACGGACGCTTTTTTGCGCCGTGACGAGCTAAACGAATAGTTACCATAACATCCTCTTGTGTGAATAAAACAACAGGCCCCGTCGAGGAACGGAGCCCGGTGTCATATTAAAAGCCCGAAAATTTTACTCGTTTCGGGGCAAAAAGCAATCTCTAAAGCGACTAACGCTTTGGAAAACCGGATGGCGGCATCATGCCCTTCATGCTACGCATCATTTTTGCCATCCCGCCTTTCTTCATCTTTTTCATCATGCGCTGCATGTCATCGAACTGCTTCAGCAGACGGTTTACGTCCTGCACCTGCATGCCGCAGCCCGCCGCGATACGACGCTTGCGGGAGCCTTTGATGATGTCCGGGTTGGCGCGCTCTTTCAGCGTCATCGAGTTGATGATCGCTTCCATACGCACCAGAACCTTATCGTCCATCTGGGATTTCACGTTGTCCGGCAGCTGGCCCATGCCCGGCAGCTTGCCCATCAGGCTGGCCATGCCGCCCATGTTCTTCATCTGCTTAAGCTGTTCAAGGAAGTCGGTGAGGTCAAAGCCGTCGCCCTTCTTCAGCTTGTTCGCCAGCTTCTCTGCCTGCGCGCGGTCTACCTTGCTCTCGATATCTTCGATCAGCGACAGCACGTCGCCCATGCCGAGGATACGGGAGGCAATACGATCCGGGTGGAACGGCTCCAGCGCGTCGGTTTTTTCACCCACGCCAAGGAACTTGATCGGCTTGCCGGTGATATGACGAATAGAGAGGGCCGCACCGCCGCGGGCGTCGCCGTCAACCTTGGTCAGCACCACGCCGGTCAGCGGCAGCGCTTCGTTGAACGCCTTCGCCGTATTGGCGGCGTCCTGGCCGGTCATGGCATCGACGACGAACAGCGTCTCTACCGGGTTAATGGCGGCGTGGACGTGTTTGATCTCGTCCATCATTGCTTCGTCAACGTGCAGACGACCGGCGGTATCCACCAGCAGCACGTCGTAGAACTTCAGCTTCGCCTCTTTCAGCGCCGCGTTAACGATATCAACCGGCTTCTGGGCAACGTCGGACGGGAAGAAATCGACGCCGACCTGCTGGGCCAGCGTCTCAAGCTGCTTGATCGCCGCCGGGCGATAGACGTCGGCGGAAACCACCAGCACCTTCTTCTTGTGCTTCTCGCGCAGGAACTTACCCAGCTTACCGACGCTGGTGGTTTTACCCGCACCCTGCAGGCCTGCCATCAGCACGACCGCAGGCGGCTGTGCGGCCAGGTTAAGTACCTGGTTCTCTTCGCCCATCGCCGCAACCAGCTCGCCGCGTACGATTTTGACGAACTCCTGACCCGGGGTCAGGCTCTTGTTCACTTCATGACCAACCGATTTTTCTTTTACGCGGTTAATGAACTCGCGTACAACCGGCAGGGCGACGTCCGCTTCCAGCAGTGCCATTCGCACTTCGCGCAGCGTCTCTTTGATGTTCTCTTCGGTGAGGCGTCCACGGCCACTGATATTGCGCAACGAGCGCGACAGACGATCGGTTAAATTATCAAACATTGTCTTTCACCTGGGGTGGAAACGGTTGGCCGCCTGAGCGACACATAAATACGATTTTGCGGCAGTATAACATGAAGCCGCTGTTGTTGTGATGTCAGGGTAGTGATGCAACGGTTGTGATGCAACGGTTGGAGGCAAGGTCACGTAACGCTATACTGCCTCTCTTCTATCTACTGCAACTGTCGACATTACTATGCCCGTTTTTGCCCTGCTTGCGCTTATTGCTTACTCTGTCAGCCTTGCGCTGATTATTCCCGGCCTGCTGCAAAAAAACAGCGGCTGGCGGCGGATGGCTATCATCTCCGCGGTCATTGCCCTGGTAAGCCATGCACTGGCGTTGGAGGCGCGCATTTTTCCCGACGGCGATACGGGACAAAACCTAAGCCTGCTCAACGTCGGCTCGCTGGTCAGCCTGATGATCTGTACGGTGATGACCATCGTGGCGTCAAAGAATCGCGGCTGGCTGCTGCTGCCTATCGTCTACGCCTTCGCGCTGATCAACCTGGCCTTCGCTACCTTTGTGCCTAACGAATTCGTCACTCATCTTGAGGCGACGCCGGGAATGATGGTGCACATTGGCCTGTCGCTGTTTGCCTATGCGACATTGATCATTGCCGCCATGTATGCCCTGCAGCTGGCGTGGATCGATTACCAGCTGAAGAACAAGCGTCTGGCCTTCAGCAGCGAGATGCCGCCGCTGATGAGCATTGAGCGTAAGATGTTTCACATCACCCAGATCGGCGTAGTGCTGCTGACGCTGACGCTCTGCACCGGCCTGTTCTACATGCGTAATCTGTTCAGCATGGAGAACATCGATAAGGCGGTGCTCTCCATCATTGCCTGGTTTGTCTATATCGTTCTGCTGTGGGGGCACTATCATAAAGGATGGCGCGGTCGCCCGGTGGTCTGGTTTAACGTCGCGGGCGCAGGTCTTCTCACGCTGGCCTACTTTGGTAGCCGCGTTATTCAGCAGTTTGCTGGCTAAGCACAAACGTAAAGTACGTAAGGAACTCTCTTGGAACACATCTCCACCACCACGCTGATTATCACGCTGATCGTCATGGTGGTGATCTCCGCCTACTTCTCCGGCTCCGAAACCGGCATGATGACGCTAAACCGCTACCGGCTGCGTCACATGGCGAAGCAGGGCAACCGCGCGGCAAAGCGCGTAGAAAAATTGCTGCGTAAACCCGACCGTCTCATCAGCCTGGTGCTGATCGGTAACAACCTGGTTAACATCCTCGCCTCCGCGCTCGGCACCATCGTCGGCATGCGTCTCTACGGCAACGCCGGGGTGGCGATTGCCACCGGGGTGCTGACCTTTGTGGTGCTGGTCTTTGCCGAGGTGCTGCCGAAAACCATCGCCGCGCTCTACCCGGAAAAGGTCGCTTTCCCCAGCAGCTTTCTGCTAGCCCCTCTGCAGATCGTTATGATGCCGCTGGTATGGCTGCTTAACACCGTAACCCGCCTGCTGATGCGCATGGTAGGTATCAAGGCCGACGTGGTGGTGAGCGGCGCGCTGAGCAAAGAGGAGCTGCGCACTATCGTCCATGAGTCGCGCTCGCAGATGTCGCGTCGTAATCAGGACATGCTGCTGTCGGTACTGGATCTGGAGAAGGTCAGCGTTAACGACATCATGGTGCCGCGCAATGAGATTGTCGGCATCGACATCAATGACGACTGGAAGTCCATTGTGCGCCAGCTGACCCACTCCCCGCACGGGCGCATCGTGCTGTACCGCGAATCTCTGGACGACACCATCAGCATGCTGCGAGTGCGCGAAGCATACCGCCTGATGACCGAGAAGCAGGAGTTTACCAAAGAGATGCTGCTGCGCGCGGCGGATGAGATCTACTACATCCCCGAAGGCACGCCCCTCAGCGTCCAGCTGGTGAAATTCCAACGTAATAAGAAAAAAGTTGGCCTGGTGGTCGACGAGTACGGTGACGTGCAGGGCCTGCTGACGGTAGAGGATATTCTCGAAGAGATCGTCGGCGACTTTACCACCTCAATGTCCCCTACCCTTGCAGAAGAGGTCACCCCGCAGAACGACGGGTCGGTGATCATTGACGGCACCGCCAACGTGCGCGAGCTCAATAAAGCCTTTAACTGGCAGCTGCCGGAAGAGGAGGCGCGTACCATCAACGGCATGCTGCTGGAGGCGTTAGAGGAGATCCCTGCTGCGGGAACGCGGGTACGTATTGCCCAGTACGACATCGATATTCTCGACGTGCAGGACAACATGATTAAGCAGGTGAAGGTGCTGCCGGTTAAACCGCTGCGGGAGAGCGTGACAGAGTAGTATGCCGGGCAAACGCAGTGCCGCCCGGCATAGCAGCCTCAGCACAGTAACGCCCGGTGGCGCTTCGCTTACCGGGCCTACAAATTACACCGTGCTTACTGTGGTGCTGATTAGGCCTTCGCTTTCGCGACGGTGACCATCGCGGCGCGCAGGGTGCGGCCGTTCAGGGTATAGCCTTTCTGCATCACAGCCAGCACGTTGCCTGCCGCGACCTCTTCAGATTCAACCATGGCAATCGCCTGGTGAACGTTCGGATCCAGCGGCACGTTGGTGTCGGCAACCACGTCAACGCCAAACTTGCGCACCACGTCCAGCATCGACTTCATGGTCAGCTCGATACCTTCCACCATCGGTGCCAGCTCTGGGTTAGCTTTATCCGCCACTTCCAGCGCGCGATCCAGGCTGTCGATCACCGGCAGCAGTTCATTGATAAACTTCTCTAGCGCAAACTTGTGCGCCTTCTCAATGTCCAGCTCGGTGCGGCGACGCAGGTTTTCCATCTCGGCTTTGATACGCAGGACACCGTCACGCTCGCGATTCTGCGCCTCGACTAACTGCGCTTCGAGGTTCGCAATTTTTTCATCGCGCGGATCCACCTGCTCAACAGAAGCGTCAGACTCTACTGCCTCAACCTCTTCATGCTGCTCCGTGATAATTTCTTCCGGGGCTTGCCCCTCAGGCGTTTTCTGTTCTTTACTACTCATGAATTTCTCCGCGTTTTTTTGCATTTATCTCGCTAACTTCGCTTATTATGGGGATCAGTTTTCCGGTTTCAAGAGAAGCCTTAAGATTGTCACCCTTCATTTGGCAAAAGGACTCCAGATAATGAGTACTCATTTCACCTGTATTGGGATTGTCGGCCACCCGCGTCACCCTACGGCGCTGACCACACATGAGATGCTCTGGCGCTGGCTGTCTGGCCGGGGATATGACGTCATCGTTGAGCAGCAGATCGCTCAGGAGCTAAAACTGACCAACGTGCGCACTGGCACGCTGGCGGAGATTGGCCAGCAGGCCGATCTGGCGGTGGTGGTCGGCGGCGACGGCAATATGCTCGGCGCGGCCCGCACCCTGGCGCGTTACGATATTAAGGTTATCGGTATTAACCGTGGCAACCTCGGCTTTCTGACCGATCTCGATCCGGATAACGCCCAGCAGCAGCTGGCGGACGTGCTTGAAGGGCACTACATCAGCGAAAAGCGCTTTTTGCTGGAGGCCCAGGTGTGCCAGCACGACTGCCAGAAGCGGATCAGCACCGCCATCAACGAGGTGGTTCTGCATCCGGGCAAGGTGGCGCATATGATCGAGTTTGAGGTCTATATCGATGAGGTATTTGCCTTCTCCCAGCGCTCGGACGGCCTGATCATCTCTACCCCCACCGGCTCCACGGCCTACTCGCTCTCAGCGGGCGGCCCGATCCTCACCCCGTCGCTGGACGCCATTACCCTGGTGCCGATGTTCCCGCATACGCTGTCGGCTCGCCCGCTGGTGATCAACAGCAGCAGCACGATCCGCCTGCGCTTCTCGCACCGACGAAACGATCTGGAGATCAGCTGCGACAGCCAGATTGCGCTGCCGATCCAGGAGGGTGAAGATGTGTTAATCCGCCGCTGTGACTACCATCTCAACCTGATCCACCCGAAGGATTATAGCTATTTTAATACCCTAAGCTCCAAGCTGGGCTGGTCAAAAAAATTGTTCTGAAAACGGCGGCGGGTGCTTTACTGGATATAAAACCTGTTTATACTGTACGAAAACACAGTTATGGTTTTTCATACAGGAAAAGCGGCTATGCTGGCACAACTGACCATCAGTAATTTTGCAATTGTTCGCGAGCTGGAAATTGATTTTCACAGCGGCATGACCGCCATTACTGGCGAAACCGGCGCGGGTAAATCCATTGCCATCGATGCCCTCGGGCTGTGCCTTGGCGGGCGTGCAGACGCCGACATGGTTCGCACCGACGCCGCACGCGCCGATCTCTGCGCCCGCTTTTCCCTGAAAGACACCCCTGCTGCCCAGCGCTGGCTGGAAGCGAACCAGCTTGAAGATGGCCGTGAGTGCCTGCTGCGTCGCGTCATCAGCAGCGACGGTCGCTCCCGTGGCTTTATCAACGGTACGGCGGTGCCGCTCTCCCAGCTGCGCGAGCTGGGCCAGCTTCTCATTCAGATCCACGGCCAGCACGCGCACCAGCTGCTGACCAAATCCGATCACCAGAAAACCCTGCTCGATGGCTATGCCGGGGAGTATGCTCTTACCCAGCAGATGGCAGAGCACTACCGCCTGTGGAACCACAGCTGCCGCGAGCTGGCCCAGCATCAGCAGCAGAGCCAGGAGCGTAGCGCCCGCGCCGAGCTGCTGCACTACCAGCTGAAAGAGCTGAACGACTTCAGTCCGCAGCCGGGCGAGTTTGAGCGCATCGACGAAGAGTACAAGCGTCTCGCTAACAGCGGCCAGCTGCTGAGCACCAGCCAGAATGCCCTGACGCTGCTCGCCGACAGCGACGACGCCAACCTGCAGAGCCAGCTCTACACCGCCCGTCAGATGGTGACCGAGCTGGTGGGTATGGACAGCAAGCTCTCCAGCGTGCTCGATATGCTGGAAGAGGCCGCCATTCAGCTGAGCGAAGCCAGCGACGAGCTGCGCCACTACTGCGACCGCCTCGACCTCGATCCGAACCGCCTCTACGAGCTGGAGCAGCGCATCGCCAAGCAGATTTCGCTGGCGCGCAAGCATCATGTCACCCCGGAAGAGCTGCCGGCGCACTATCAGGCGCTGCTTGATGAGCAGCAGCAGCTTGACGATCAGGCCGACTCTCAGGAGACGCTCTCCCTGGCAGTACAGAAGCACCATCAGCAGGCGCTGGCGACCGCCCAGCAGCTGCATGCGCAGCGCATGAAGTATGCCCAGGAGCTGAGCGGGCTGATCACCGAGAGCATGCACGCCCTGTCGATGCCGCACGGTCGCTTCCATATCGACGTTAGCTTTGACGAGCGTCACCTGACGCTGGAAGGGGCTGACCGCATTGAGTTCCGCGTGACCACCAACCCAGGGCAGCCGATGCAGGCGATTTCGAAAGTGGCCTCCGGGGGTGAGCTGTCGCGTATTGCCCTGGCGATCCAGGTGATTACCGCCCGTAAGATGGAAACCCCGGCGCTGATTTTCGATGAGGTTGACGTGGGGATCAGCGGCCCGACCGCAGCGGTGGTCGGCAAACTGCTGCGCCAGCTGGGGGAATCCACCCAGGTGATGTGCGTAACGCACCTGCCGCAGGTGGCGGGCTGCGGTCACCACCACTTCTACGTCAGCAAAGAGACTGACGGTGCCATGACCGAAACCCACATGCAGCCGCTGGATAAAAAGGCACGGCTGCAGGAGCTGGCGCGCCTGCTGGGCGGCAGCGAGGTCACCCGGAACACGCTGGCTAATGCGAAAGAACTGCTCGCAGCCTAAACTTTTCAGCTAATTCTGGGTCATAGTGAGACATAAAATCGCCGCTGGATCCGATAGCAGAGGTTTCAAACTCGCTAAAGGTCTATTATTATCGGCATATTACAAATGAGCCGCGTACTACCAGGCCCGAAAAGGAACCAAATCACTATGCGCTGTAAAACGCTGACTGCTGCCGCAGCGGTTCTTCTGATGATGACTGCTGGCTGTTCCACTCTGGAGAAAGTGGTTTACCGCCCAGATATCAACCAGGGGAACTATCTGGCACCTAACGACATCTCTAAAATTCGTATCGGCATGACGCAACAGCAGGTTGCCTATGCGCTGGGTACTCCGATGATGAGCGATCCGTTTGGTACTAACACCTGGTTCTACGTGTTCCGCCAGCAGCCAGGCCATGAAGATGTCACGCAGCAGACGCTGACCCTGACCTTTAACAGCAACGGCGTGCTGACCAACATCGATAACAAACCGGCCCTGTCCAACTAGGTCCCGCCCGCTAAAAAAACAAAAAGCGCTCAATGAGCGCTTTTTGTTGGAGCACGTTTTTTATTTGAGCACGTCGCTATTCGTCGTCCGCTTTTTCCGCACGCTTGCGCCGCAACTCTTTCGGATCGGCAATCAGCGGGCGGTAGATCTCCACCCTGTCACCGTCCTGCACGGCGTCGGCAAGCTTCACCGGACGACTGAAGATACCCACCTTGTTTTTCGCAAGATCGATATCGGAACGCAGCTCCAGCAGACCCGAGGCGTTAATCGCCTCCTCCACCGTTGCCCCCTCGCTCAGCGTCACGCGCTGCAGGTACTGCTTCTCCGGCAGGGCATAGGCCACTTCGACGCGAATGTCACCCGGCACTGTAAACCTCTTTGGCGCGATGGGTAAACGCCTGCACCATATTTGAGGCCAGCTCTTTGAACACGTGACCAAACGCCAGCTCGATCAGCTTGTTGGTGAATTCGAAGTCCAGATTGAACTCAATACGGCAGGCATCGGGACTCAGCGGCGTAAACCGCCAGCCGCCCATCAGCTGCTTAAAGGGACCATCCACCAGCTGCATCAGAATGCTTTGGTTATTGGTAAGGGTGTTACGGGTGGTGAACGTCTTGCTGATGCCTGCCTTCGAGACATCAACGGCAGCCGTCATTTGCGTCGGGCTTGCTTCCAGAACCCGGCTGCCGGTACAGCCTGGCAAAAATTCCGGGTAGGACTTTACGTCGTTCACTAATTGATACATCTGCTCTGCGCTGTAAGGCACTAAAGCAGTTCGGCTTATCTGCGGCATAGCGTTATCCTGAGGTCTACACCTCATAAATAATAACATTTCCTGTCCAGGAAAGGAAAACGCAAAGGCAAACTCATGCTAATATAACGCGTTACACCTCGCAGGATAGATGGGGTATTTTTCAACAGCTGATTACCGACGATTTACGATACTTATGACAAAGAAAAAAGCACATAAACCGGGTTCCGCTACCATTGCGCTCAACAAGCGCGCCCGTCACGAATATTTTATCGAAGAAGAGTTCGAAGCGGGCGTCTCCCTTCAGGGTTGGGAAGTGAAGTCTCTGCGCGCCGGGAAGGCCAACATCAGCGACAGCTATGTGATCCTCATTGAGGGTGAAGCCTACCTGTTCGGCGCCAACTTTACGCCGCTGAGCGTCGCCTCCAGCCATGTCGTCTGCGACCCTACCCGCAACCGTAAGCTGCTGCTCAACCAGCGCGAGCTCGACACGCTCTATGGCCGCGTAAACCGCGAAGGCTATACCGTTGTCGCCCTCTCTATGTACTGGAAAAATGCCTGGTGCAAAGTGAAGATTGGCGTCGCGCGCGGTAAGAAACAGCACGACAAACGCTCCGATGTGAAAGAGCGCGAGTGGCAGGTCGATAAAGCCCGTATTATGAAAAACGCCGGGCGCTAAACTGCAACATCTCAAGCACCTCCCTCTCCGCTGGGGAGAGGGTGTGCCTGCCTTCTGTAAGATTGCCTAGCGCTCGCGCAGCGCCTCGTTGACCTTGTTCAGCGGCTTGATCAGGTAGTCCATCACCGATTTCTGTCCGGTTTTAATCTCTACGTTTGCCACCATACCCGGCAGGATTGGGAAGCGCTGACCACTCTTGTTTTGCAGCTCAGCGCTCTTGGTCCGCACATAGACGCGGTAGTAGAACTGGTCCCGGCGTACCTCATCCTGAAGCGTATCCGGCGACACCACCTCCACCAGACCGGTAAGATTCCCGTAGATCGAGGAGTCGTAGGCGGTGACCTTGACCGTCGCGGGCAGGCCCGGACGGATGTAGGCGATATCCCGTGGGTTAATCCGGGTCTCGACTAAGAGCTGATCCTCCAGCGGGACGATCTCCATCAGCTTGCCCCCCGGTTGCAGGACGCCGCCGACGGTGGTGACCTGAATATCCTTGACGATGCCGCGCACCGGTGAGAAGAGCGTCGCCCTATCTACCTGGTCCGCTTTACCGCTCATCGCCTGGATCTGCGCGTCGAGATCGGCGTTGTTTTTCACCTGCTCCTCGCGGGCGCGCACCGCAAACTGGTTGCGCGCCTCGTCGATCTTACCCTGCAACTCGGTAGCCTGCCGCTGAAGGCGGATCACCTCTACTTCACTTGCCGCACCCTTGGCCACCAGCGGCTGGGTCATGCGCAGCTCTGACATCACTAGCTGATAGGTTTTTTGCAGGTTTGCCACCGTCTCGTTCAGATTGCGCCGCCGGGATTCGTACAGCTGCCGCTCACGCGCCACCAGCTCCGGCTCGCGCATTGACTCCTCGCTAAAGCGCAGTGGCTCTCCGGTCAGCTCCGAGCGCAGACGCTCGCTGGACGCGCGCAGCGCCCGCACCCTGGCCGCCGACTCACCGTAGTTAGACTGAAAGCGAGTGGGATCGAGACGGGCAAGCATCTGCCCGCGCTCAACGATATCCCCCTCGCGCACCAGCATCGCGCTGACGATGCCGCCGTCGAGGCTCTCGATCACCTGGGCATGGGTTGATGGCGTGATCTTGCCCGTCCCTACCGTCACCTCATCCAGAATCGCCCACCACGCCCACACCACGAAGATCAGTAGCCCCGCCAGCGTCAGCCAGATCACCGACGAGTAGAACCGCCCCTGACGGGCGAGATCGTCCTGCATACTCAGTTGACTCATCGCTCGCTCCTCAAGCTATCGATGCCACGTTGCTGTTGCGCGCCGCCTGCTGAAGCAGCGTGTCGCGCGGCCCGTCGGCAATCACCTTGCCGTTCTCCATTACTACAATTCTGTCGACCAAATTCAGCAGCGCCGGGCGGTGGGTCACCAGCACCAGCGTGCGTCCGGTGAGCCACTGCTGAAGCTGGCGGATCACCCAGGCCTCCAGCTGTTCATCCATTGATGCCGTGGGTTCATCGAGCAGTACGATCTGTGGGTTACGCACAATCAGGCGGCTGAGCAGCACCATCTGGCGCTGGCCACCGGAGAGGCCGCGTCCACCCTCGTTAATCAGGCGGTCGAGGCTGGCGGCATCCTGCTGCACCATGCCAATCGCGCCGCTGATGCGCAGGGCTTGGATCAGCTCCGCCTCGGTGGCATGCGGATGACCCAGCATCAGGTTCTGCCGCAGCGTGCCGAAAAAGAGGCGCGAGTCCTGGGAGAGATAGCCCACCTGACGGCGGACATCCATGGGATCGATATGCGCCATATCGACGCCGTCGATGATCACTTTACCCTTGCTGGCCTGCGCCTGACCTGACAGCAGCTTCAGCAGGGTCGATTTACCCGCCCCGGTCTTGCCGAGGATCGCCACCCGCTCGCCGGGCTTGATCTCCAGACCGTCGATCTGCGCCGCCTGATCGCCCTTCTCGGGATCGTAGCTGTACTGCACCTTCTGCACCTGATAGTGACCGGCCAGCACCGGGCAGTGGGCCATTTTCTGATCGGCGCTCTTATCCAGCGGCTTCTTGAGCAGATCGTCGAGGCCGTTCATCGCCATTTTGGCGTGCTGCCAGCGGGAGAAGACCATGGTCAGCTGCATCAGCGGCGCGATGGTGCGCGACGAGAGCAGGCTACAGGCCACCAGCGTACCGGTCGTAATGTTCCCCTCCATCACCAGATAGCAGCCGAAAACCAGCATCCCGGCATAGGTGATCTGCTGAACGGTAGAGGCCCAGCCGCTCAGCCGTGCACCCCAGACGCGCTGCTTCATGCCGATGTTGGCCCCCACGGCATGGGTGTGCTCCCACTGACGCTGGAAGTACGGCTCGGCCTGCAGGGCCTTGATATCTTCGACGCCCTCAATGGACTCCACCAGCACCGCATTGCGGATCGCACTCTCCCGCATCCCCTCTTTCGCCAGCTTCGCCATCGGCCACTGGACAAGGATCCCAGGGATCACGATCAGCGGAATGGCGATCAGCGGGATGATCACCAGCGGGCCGCCCACCAGCGCCATGATGCCGAGAAACAGCAGGACAAAAGGAATATCCATCGCCGCGCCGACGGTGGTCGAGGTGAGCAGCTCGCGCACCTGGTCAATCTCACGCAGCTGGGAGATAAACGAGCCGGTGGATTTTGGCCGGGAGTCGTTCTTGATCGCCATCGCGCGGGCAAAAAAGAGCGAGGAGACGTTGAGATCGATATGCTTGCCCATAATGTCAGAGACATGGGTACGCGCCAGGCGGATCATAAACTCCAGCAGGGCGGCAAACAGCACGCCGATAAACAGCACCCACAGAGTGGGTATCGACTGGGCGGGAATAACCCGGTCATAGACCTGCATCGAGAAGAGGATCCCCGCCAGGGCCAGCACGTTGCCCAGCACCGAAGCCAGAGCGATTTCGGAGAGCTTGCGCTTGGCATGGCGGAAGTGCCGCCAGAACCAGTGCTCCTCCCAGGGACGGGTAAAGTCGTCGATGCGGGAGTCGCGCCCACGGGCGGCAATGCCGAGCATCACCACCTCCGGCTTAACGCGGGTGAGCAGCGTCTCCAGCGCCTCCTCGCGCACCAGATCGCCCCCCTCGCTCAGCCAGTAGGCCACCAGCCCGTCGGCATCGATAGACTCCAGCAGCATCAGCTCGCCGGACTCCAGTTGGACGATGACCGGCAGGTTTTGCGCATTCCAGCGCATCTTCTCCAGTTCAACTACGCGCACCTGAAGTCCCATCAAGCCGCTTAATCTCTCCAGCCGCGCGTTAAGCGGCAAACTCTCAAACCAGCGCATCTGCTGGCGTACGGCAGGTGCATCCGCCGGCAGGCCAAACCGCCCCGCCGCCCGCACCATGACATTGATCCAGCTATCAGTATCCGGCTGTTGCATAACTACTCCTTGGCCGTTAGCGCTTAAAGTGATGGCAGGGTATCGCCGATGGTGCGGCTACGCTCAATGCCTAACATATCCAATAGATTATCTGCGGCGGCCGCATAGCGTACCGCGGCATCCCAGGCGTCGTAGCGAGCGGTAATCGACGCGGTATCGGCCTGAAACACGTCCTGCTCAATGCTGAGCAGATCGTTAAGGCTGCGCTTGCTCAGGCGATACTCGTCACGATAGACCCCACGGGCGCGATCGGCGCTCTGATACTGGGCGTCCCCTGCCTGCTGGCGCTGCTGTGCCCCGGTAAGGTCGGCCCACGCGGTGGCGGCGCGCTGGTTAATATCCAGCTTGCTGGCCTCCACCTGCGCCCGGGCGCTGGCCCTGTCCCCCTCGGCCGCATCAACGCGAGCACCGACGGCACCGCCCTGATAGATAGGGGCATCCACCACCAGCTGCACCTGATCGTCCCAGTAGCTGTCGTTATCGTTCTGATAGCGCGTCCGCCCCGCCTGCACCGAAACTGTCGGCCAGTGCTGAGCCTGGGCCTGGCGAATGCGGTCGTCCGCCGCCAGCTGCCTCGCCTGGGCGCTGCGCACCGCATTGCTGCGTTCGTAAGGGAGAGAATTAAGGGTGATTTTCTGCTTCATCAGATCTTCAGGCAGATCGGGGAGCGTGTCCGACTTCACGCCGGTGAGCACGCTCAGCGCCGCCTGAGCCGAGCGGGTCTGGGCCTCGTACTGGGCGAGCGAGGCGTTCAGCCCGGCAATACGCGTCTGGGCCTGCAACACGTCGGACTGGGAGCTTAATCCGGCCTCGGCGCGCAGATCGGCCATCTCCTGCACGCTCTGCAATGAGACAATATTTTTGCGTGCTGCTTCGGCCAGCGCCTGGTAGCGCTTGACCTGCAGGTAGGTTTGCAGCGTCTCCATGCCGACCTCATTGAGGGCGTTATAGAGATCGTAGCGGTAGGCATCGGAAAGATTGTGCTGCTCATCAATGCTGCCGCCGGTTTTGCCAAAGTCGTAGATCAGCTGCTTGAGGCTAACGCCGCCGGAGCCGTTGTTGTTGAGGGAGCCTGCCGAGTCGTTACGGTGCGAACGCCCCACGTTACCCTGCAGCGAAACCTGTGGAAACCAGGCGCTCTCCGCCTCGTCCAGATTCGCTTTTCCTACGTGGATCTGCGCGGCCGCCTGGGCAATTTTGGGGTTGCGGGCGAAGGCGCGTAAAATTGCTTCTTTAATTGTCAGCTGCGCCTGGAGCTGTTCTCCAGGGGCGGCCTGCCAGTTAAACTGCTCTTCTCCATATGCTGTGCTCATCACGCTCGCTCCGAGCGCGGCCAGCAGAACTAAATACAATGCCTTTGCTTTCATCTATCCACCCTGACTTTCCCTGGTGATCTTTTTTTATCTTTTATGCCTCATCCCTGAGGCATAAATGACAGGGATAACGCTATACCATATTGACGTGCAGCCCTTGCTGGACCAGCACATCGCCTAACGTCGTGTTTTGAGCACTGTTGTGATAAACATCGAACTGCATCCCGTCGACTTCGCGCTGACCGCTAATCGCCCAGATGTCGTTCGTCCCATGCACCAGGTTCACCTGGTCGCCGTTACTGCCTTTAATCACCAGATCGTCTTCCGGCTTATCGGTTACCGTCAGCGCTTCGTTCAGATCGAGCGTCAGGCTGTTAGTACCTGATTTACCGAGGTCGATGATCTCGACGTTGTGGACACGGCTCGCAGTATCAATAAGGTTAAGGATCATATTGACGCCATCCAGCACCAGGGTATCGGTGCCCGCCCCGCCGTTGATATCAATAAAGCCCAGCGTCGAAAGGTGGATAGTGTCGCTGCCGGCGCTGCCCTGCACGCTCTCCCCGCTCTGCTGCGTTCCGTCGGCCAGGGTGATGCTCAGGCCGCCAATAGTGAAGGCATCGTCAGCCGTGGCGCTTTGCGCACTGGCGTCAGCGGTGCTCTCTTCACTGCTAGCGGTGGCCGCAACATGACTCACGGCGGTATGCGTTGCGCTGTTCTCCTCCGTGTTCTGCTGGGTGGTATCGCTGCTCTCTACCGCACTGGCTGCCAGCAGCGAGAAGCTGGTGGCTTCTGCCGCAAGAGTTTGCGTCCCGACTGGCGGCGTGGTGGTGGGGTTACTGCCGTTGAGGCCAACGTTCAGGTATCCCACGTTCCCTGCCACGTCTGCGGCATAGAGATTGATGACCGTGCCAAGCGACAAAATCTTCGCTAAATCAAGCCCTACATCAAGCGTAGTTGACCATCTGCCGTCGGCACCGGTTATTGCTGTAGCCTGCGCAAGGTTGAGCAGGTTGAGGTGCACCAGCGCGCCCTGACCGAGGTTGTTGGAGGTCCCGCTGATGGTCAGCTTCGCTGAGCCAAGCAGGCCGGTGAGCACACCCCCAATAACACCTAACAGGTTGGTAATCGGCGTAATTGCCAGCGTTGGCTGTGTCAGCTTGACGCTAACGTCCGCCTCGGTTGCCGTGGTGTTACCCACCCGGTCGGTTACCGCTACGCCGACCTTCAGCGCCCCGGTGGCGAGGTTTTGCAGCACCGAGTTGCTAAACGTGGCCGTCCAGTTGCCCGCTGCATCAACGAGGGCGTTAATCGGCGTTCCGCCAAGGGTGACGACAACAGACGCCCCCGCCGGTACACCGCCGATTTTACCGCCGATGACCTGGCCCGACGCCGCCTCGTTGATGTTGAGGTAGCCATCGTTACCAAACAGCGAGGTCAGCGAGATGGTCGGCAGGTTGTGGGTGATCACATCCACCAGCGAGGTCGCAGCCGCGTTCTTGCCTGCTGGGTTGACCAGGCTGGCGTTGACCGTCAGCGTCCCGTCCAGCAGCGCCGCGAGGTCAGTCTTCGGCACCGATACAGACCAGTTGCCGTTGGCCGCCACCGTTGACTGGTAGGTTTTACCGCCAAGGGAGACGTTGACTAGCGAACCGGCCGCGTTGGTACTGGTCCCGGTGATAACCTGCGCGCTGAGGATTTCAGCCGCATTCAGACCGTTGCCGCCAAACAGGGTATTGATCAGCAGCGAAGGTGCCTGCTGGATCGCCACCGTCAGATCCTGGGCAGTATTGGCAACGTTACCCGCCACGTCGCGGGCAGTGGCGGTGACCTGCAATACGCCGTCAGCCAGCCCTTGTAAGGAGACGGTTGGTACCGGCAGCTGCCAGGTCCCATTCGCTCCGACGGTGGTGGTCAGGCTCAATGGCCCGATTTTGACGTCGATAAGCGTACCGGCGGCCAAGTTAGAGCTGGTCCCCGACAGCAGCGGCGTGGAGAGCAGATCGCCGAGATCCAGCGTGCCGTTGCCAAACAGCGGATTCAGGCCCAGCGTCGGCAGGTTCTGCACGATGGCATTCACCACCTGATTGCCGGTGACCACGTTGCCGACGGTGTCTACTACGCTAGCGGTGACGCTCAGCGCGCCGTTGACCACGCTACCGGCTAATGCCCCTGCCGGTACCGTCACCGACCAGACCCCGTCAACCACGTTGCCGGTGAAAGGCTGGCCCGCCACGTTGACGGTGACGAGGCCCGATGCAAGCCCTGCCGCCGTCCCGCTGATGGTCTGAGCGACGCCCAGGTCAGCAAGGTTGATGTAGCCATCGTTGCCGAACAGGGAGTTGATTACGACCGTCGGCAGGTTAGCCAGGCCTACCCGCACCTCCACTGGCGCAGCGATCTGAGCGCTGTTGCCGTCCGGGGTGACGATTGTCACCTGCGGCTGGAAGGCACCGTCCAGCAGGCCGGTCAGATCGGATGGCGCCAGATTGATTGAGAACAAGCCGCCCGCCCCAACCGAGCCGAGGAAGGTTTTACCTGCCACCTGTACCTCGACGCGGGAGCCGACCGGCGCGTTACCCACCACGCCGCTGATGGTCTGACTCAGCAGCGAGTCGGCGACGTTGAGTACGTTGTCGGTAAATACCGCCAGGCTATTAAGCACCGGTGCCACCAGGTCCACCCGAATGCTAGCCGTCTGGCTTGCCGGGTTGCCATACTGGTCGAAGGCGCTAACGGTCACCGGCACATCCCCCGTGCCGATACCCTGTAGCAGAGCCTGCACCGCCGCCGGCAGGTTCACGGCCCAGCGACCGTTGCCATCAACGTTGGTGGTAAAGGCCTCGGCGTTACCGATCTGGATAGTCAGCTGCTGTCCGGCGAGGCGGGTTGCGGTGCCGCTCAGGGCGGAACCCAGCAGCTCAGGAATGCTCAGCACGCCGTCGCTAAACAGCGGATCGAGCCCAATGGTCGGCAGCGCCCGCGCCACGTTAAAGCTGGCGCTGGTATTAATGACGTTGCCAAAGGCGTCGGTGATGGCAAGACCCACGTTCGCCTGGCCGTCCGGCAGGGTGTTAAGCAGCGTCTCCGGCAGTACCGCAGACCAGGCCCCGGTGACGGTATCCACGACCGCATTGATCGCCTGTCCACCAAAGTTGACCACCATTCCCGTGACGTTCGCCGCATTGTTGAGCGTCCCGCTCAGGGTCTGGGCAACGCCGCTCTCCACGCTGTTAAGCACGTTGTCCGCCGTCATCAGGATCTCGCCCACCACCGGCAGGTCGGTCAGCGCCAGGCCTACGTCGACAATCTCCTGACGGGTGTTACCGTTGGCGTCAATGACGTCAAACTGCAGCGCCAGGGTGTCGGTCAGCAGCCCCCGCAACAGCTCCGGCGGCAGGTTGACGGAGAAGCTACCGTCCGGCCCGACCAGCAGATCGTTGATGGTGACGTCCGTGCCCACCAGCGTCAGGTTAACTCGCGCCCCGCGATAGTCGCCTTCGACCCGGCCCGTCAGGGTCTGGGTAACCAGCGACTCGGCCACGTTCAGAATGCCATCGCCAAAGAAGAGCGAGTCAAAGAGCAGGCCAAGAGTAGGGTTGAGCGCCACGTTCAGCGCAACGTTGTTAGTAGAAACGTTGCCAGCGCTGTCCCGCGAAGAGATGCTGATCACCTGAGGACCATCGGTCAGCGTGGTCAGATCGATATTCGGGAAGTCATAGCGCCAGTTGCCCTGCGCATCGACCTGCCCGGTCCAGCTGATCGGCCCAAGCTGGATGGTCACCTCGTTACCCGGATCGCCCGTCCCCTGCAACAGCAGTCCTGTCGCCGCGCTGGCAGTATTGAGCACCGCCGGCACGCCCAGGGCGTCAACATAGAGCAGCGGCGCGCTGGCATCGACCGTTACCGTCTGGGTAGTGCTTTGCGGGTTGCCTGCCGCATCGGTAATGCTGGCAGTCAGCGGATAGGTGCCGTCGTTAAGCCCTGCGACGTCGCTCTGCGGAACGGTGACGGCCCATTCGCCCTGAGGATTGACCGTTGCATAGTAGGTTTTGCCGTTGAGCGTCACCTGGACATCGCGGCCCGGCTCGCTGGCGGTCCCGCTGATGGTCTGGCTCAGGCTCTTCTCATCAACATTGACGACATTGTCACCAGCAAAACTGTTCAGCGTGATGGTCGGCACAAGGGTATCGACGACAAACGGCTGGGATGAGGCGAAGCCCGGCGTGGTAAAACTTTCAACGCTGAGCGTATGCGGGCCGTCGCCCAGCGCCGCACGCGGCACGTTGAAGGCCCAGCTGCCGTCCGGAGCGATAGTCGCGTTTCCAATGAACTGTCCATCAAGCAGGATGTTCACCAGCCCGGTCACGTTAACGGCCCGGCCAGCGATCGACAGAGTATCGCCTGTAAGTTCGCTGGCATTAACAACGTTATCGCCTGCGATCACGTCCAGAGTCAGGAAGGCTGGCGGCGGGGTCAGATCGACCGCCAGCGTGCCGCCGTCGATTGACACCAGGTTACCCGCACGATCGGTAGCCTGAACGGTGATAGTGCCCGCCGTCAGCCCTGCCATATCCGCTGGCGTAAGTTGCAACGTCCAGCTGCCGTCCGCTTGAATAGTGGTATTGAAGGTGCTTCCGTTAGGGAAGGTCACCAGCAACGGCTGCCCGGCTTCCAGGTTAGTTGAGGTCCCGGCGATGGTCTGCACCGTCTGGCTCTCTTCGTAGGTCAGGACGTTATCGCCAGCAAACGGCGTGGTGACCGTCAGCGTCGGCACATCAATCAGGATAGTGACCGGGGCGCTGGTGCTGTTGGCGTTGCCTGCGCCGTCGGTTACCGTGACCTGCACGCTCTGCTCCCCTCGCGCCACGCCCGCCCAGTCGGCGTCGGTCAGCGTCAGAGACCAGGTAGTACCGTTTACCGGCACGTTAGTAAAGAGCTTGCCGCCCACCGTCACGTCAACGCGGCTTCCCACCGGGTAAGTCGTGGTAAAGCTACCAGCGATGGTATTGGTGCCGCTCGCCTCATCCACGCTGACCACGTTATCGCCAAACAGCGGCGTAGTGATGGTCACGTTTGGCGGGGTCAGCGCCACCTGGTACGGTACCGGGACGGTAGCGCTGTTGCCGTACTGATCCTCGGCATAGATCACCAGCTGGTGCGGCCCCTGGGCCAGCGACTGCAGCGAGCCTGCGGGCAGGTTAATGGTCCAGGTGCCATCTTCCAGCACGTTAGCCGTATACGGCGTACCGTTCACATCAACCCGAATCGTTACAAACTGGTTAGGCCCGAGCACCTGGGTAGATCCGGTGATCTGCGCCGCGCCCGCCGCTTCGTTGATATTGAGGATGTTATCGCCAAACAGGTTGTTAGCAATCGGCTCAGGCAGCGCGGTACGCACCTGGAAGCTGCCCGGATCGGTATCGGTATTGCCTGCCCGATCGCGGACGGTCACCTCAAAGGTCGGCGTGGTGTTGTTAGCCAGGGTTTGCAGATCGGCAGCAGGCAGGGTGATGATCCAATCGCCGTTCTCCTGCACCGGACCGTTATAGATCTGGCCGGTGCTCAACGTGACGCTAACCGTCTGCCCCGGCCCGGTGACGCCAGTATTGCCGCGCAGCACCTGATCGCTTTGCGATTCGGTGAAGTTCAGCGTGCCATCGCCAAACGGGGTCACAAACTGCGCCTGCGGCAGGGCATCAACAATCGCCTCAAAGCTGCCCTGCCCGGTGATCTGGTTCCCGGCGATATCGGTGACGGTAATGTTCACGCTCAGCACGCCGTCCGGCAGCGCCTGCAATTGTGCGGCGGTCAGGGGCAGCGTCCAGGTGGCGCCTGTTACCGTCGCGGCGATAGCCGGGCCGCTGTTGATGCTTACCAGCACGCTACCCACCTGACCGGCAGGCACGCCCGTCGATCCGGTCAGCGCCGAGTCAGTCTGCGTCTCGGCGGCGCTCAGGAAGCCATCCGTAAAGGCGGTATCCAGCGTCGGCGGCGTCAGCGCATCGGTACGAACGATAAAGTTCTGTGCTGGCGAGGTAGCGACGTTGCCCGCCCGATCGGTAATAGTCACCGTCATGGTATGGGTCGCGTCGGTAAAGGCATTCAGCTGCTGCGGCGTTAACGGCACCGTCCAGTTGCCATTAACGTCTACGGTACCGACAAACTCCTGCAGGCCATCAATGACGATCCTCACCTGCTGGTTTGGCCCGGCCTGGCCGGTTGAGCCGGTAATCTGCGCCCCGGTATGGGCCTCCTCCTGGTTGAGGTAGCCATCACCAAACAGCGCTGGCGGCAACTCCGCCACCGGCCCAAAGCGCACGACGTCGAGACTGGTGCTGGCCGTGGCCGGGTTACCAAATGCATCAAGCGCCGTTACCGTAACAGGCAAGATACCATTCCCGGTCAGTTCACCGCCCGCTACGGTTACGGACCAGGTGGTGCCGGTAACGGTGCCAAAGAAGTTTTGCGTGCCAATTGTGACGGTGACCCGTGTGTCGTTTGGCACACCGCTAACCGTCCCGGTCAGCGTTGTTCCCGCAGCCAGCTCTGCCGAACTGACGATGTTATCGCCAAAGGCGGCATTGAGCGTAATGGCTGGTGCATTCTGGGTATTGACGTTAATCGACACCGGCACAGATTGAGTGTTGCCCTGCGGATCGGTGACGCTGAAGCCCAGCTGTGAGGTTCCCTGCGGCAGCGATTGCAGATCCCCTGCCGGAATAGTCATGCTCCAGCCACCGTCACCGTTAATGACCGCCGCAATGGTTTTGCCGTTAATGGGCAGCAGCACCGTCAGGCCCGGCGTACCGGTTCCGGTGATGATTTGATCCAGCTGCGACTCAGCGATATTGACCCGGTTATCTTCCAGGAAAGAGCCTGCTGTCTGCACGGTGAGCAGCGGCAGCGTCAGATCGACGCCAACGGTATGCATAGCCTGGGCACTGTTCTGCGCCGCATCTACCGCCGTGGCGGTAACGGTATAGGTGGTACCGTCAATGAGGGTCTGCACCACCGACTGTGGCACGATAAACTGCCAGCTGCCGTTGCTGCCCACGGTCGCGCTGTAAGGTGCGCCAGCGAAGGTGGCGCTGATCACCGTACCCGCCGCCAGATTGGTCGACGAGCCGCTAACGATCAGGTCACGACCCTGCTCCTGGATATTGACGATGTCATCCTGCGCCACGACGTTCACGGTCAGCGTCGGCTGAGAAGCCGGGGTGGCCGCGAAGGTCACGTTCTGCGCCCCGGTCGCCACGTTGCCTGCGCGATCGGTCACCTGCACGCTGATGGTTTGCGCCCCGTCAGCCACTGCCGCCAGCGCCGTAGGCGGAATATCCAACGTCCAGCTGCCGTCGGCAGCGACCTGAGCGGTATAGCTCTGACCGCTCAGGATCACCGTAACGGTCTGTCCCTCTTCTACCCGCGTGGTGGTGCCGCTGACCGTCAGCGGGCTCTGCGCCTCCAGTGCGTTGACAAAGTTGTCGGCCGACACGGTGTTCACCGCAATCAGCGGGGCATTCAGCGGCGAGGCATCAAGGATGAAACTGCCCGGGGTAGTAGTCGTATTCCCTGCCGGGTCGGTAATCCTTGCTGAGATCGCCACCGGCCCGTCGGCAACGTTTGCCAGCGCTCCGGCTGGCAGAGTAATGCTCCAGGTCCCGTCCGGCTGCAGGATCGCATCGTAGTTCTGGCCGTTGACCAGCACGATCACCGCCTGCACGTTCTGGGCATCGTATGGCCCACCGGTACCGCTGATCACAATCGCCCCGCTGGCTTCGCTGCCGTTGATGGTGTTATCCACCGTCACGTCATTGATCGTCAGCAACGGCGCTACGGTATCAACGTTCAGCGGTGCGGTCTGGGTATTCTGGTTGCCCGCCGCATCCGCGACGGTGACCGTCACCGTATGCGATCCCTGTCCTAGCCCACTGATTTGCGCTGGCGTCAGCGGTAGCGTCCAGTTGCCGTTGGCATCCACCGTACCGGTTATTGGCGCGTTGTTATCCAGCTGGACGGTGACGGTCTGGCCTGCGCCACGGCTGCCGGTTGTGCCGGTTAACGCTCCGCCTGCCGCAGCCTCAACGATATTGATAGTGCCATCGCCAAACGGCGTGTTGATTGTTGCCAGCGGCAGCTGCTGGGTAATGATCACGAACTGCTGCTCACTGGACAGCGGTGCGCCGTTAACATCGACCGAGGAGACGGTCACGGTTGCCGTACCGTCGCTGATAAGCGCGGCAGCGGCATTCGGTACGTTCACGGTCCAGAAACCGCCGCCGTTCACTACGCCCTGATACTGCTGCCCGTTAAGGGTAACGGTGACCGGCGTACCTTCAGGAATGCGCACCGACGAGCCGCTGATGGTGATCCCATCGCTGATATCCGCCAGGCTGATGGCGTTATCCCCTTCTACCGGGTTGATCAGCAGCGCGCTGGCGGTGGAGTCAACGGCAAAACCAACGTTCAGCGGCGCAGAGGCGTTGCCCGCGCTGTCCGTGACCGTTACCGTAAGCTGCTGTGGACCGTCGCCAAGGCCGCTGAGGGCCGTAGCCGGAACCTGTACCGCCCAGCTGCCGTCGGCGTTAACCACGCCGCTGAGCGGCTGGCCGTTGACGGTGAGGGCCACCGTTGCGCCTGGTTCGGCAGGCACGGTGCGGCCCGTGAGGGTAAAGCCGTTTGCCAGTTCGGCAGGATCGAGCACGTTATCACGGGTAACCGGATCGACCACCACGTTCGGCGGCGTCCCGTCCAGGCTAACGCCCCGGGTAATGATTGTTGCGTTTCCGGCCGCATCGGTCACGGTCACGGTATAGGTGACCTGCCCATCAGGCAGCGCAGCCAGCGCACCGGCAGGCAGGGTCACCACCCAGCTACCCGGCGTGGTGCCCGGCAGCGCCGTGTAGCCTGTACCGTTAATGTTTACGATCACCTGGGCGGCATCCGGTGAGATAATATTGATAGCCTGGTTGCTCTGCACTTCCGTACCGTTAAGCGTATCCGTACCGTTGATCGGCTGAACGGTTACCTCCGGCGGCACTTTATCCACGTTGAACGGGATGGTCTGGGAAGCGTCGTTGCCTGCGGCATCGGTAACGGTCACGTCAAACGATGCCGGGCCGTCCGGCAGGGTCGTCATCGCCCCAGCTGGCAGGACAAGCGACCAGCTGCCATCGGCGGCAACGGTACCGGTGTACTGCTGCCCGTTAAGCGTCGCCACAACCGTCTGCCCTGAACCGGTGACGCCGGTATTACCGGTCACGAACTGATCACGCTCGGATTCGGTAAGGTTCACCACCCCATCACCAAACGGCGTATTGACCACCGCCTGCGGCAGATCGTTAACGATCACCGTAAAGGTATGGCTGTCGATGACAACACCGTTAGGGCCGGTTGCGGTAGCGGTCACCACGGCAGAGCCGTCGTTCAGCGCCAGCAGATCGGCAGAGCCAATTGTTACCTGCCACGCACCGTTGGCGGCAATCGCGCCGACATAGCTTTGCCCGTTCAGCGTTACGTTTACAACGGTACCGACCGGCAGCCCGGCGCTGTTGCCGTTGATCACCAGATCGCTGCTCGCTTCATCAAAATTCAGGTAGTCATCGCTGGAGATAATGCTGATCGCCACCGCATCAACGGTGGTATCAACGGTAAAGCTATGCTCAACCGAGGTGTTCTGACCGTAAGCGTCGGTTACGCTGACGGTTAGCGTATTCGTGCCGTCTGCAAGCTTTTGCAGCTCCACGGCAGGCAGGGTCACGCGCCAGCTGCCGCCCGCATCCACGGTGCCCTGATAGCTGCCCGATCCGAGTGTCACGGTAATCACGCTACCCGGCTCGGCATTGGTCACCGTTCCCTGAAGGATCTGATCAACCTTGATCTCTGCCGCATCCAGATCGTTACCGTCGGTCAGCGCCTGGACGTTAAGCGCAGGTAAGGCGGTTTTCACATCAATATTTTGCGTCACGGTTTGGGTGTTACCGGCCGCATCGGTCAGCGTCGCCGTCAGCGGATAGCTACCCTGGCTCAGCTGCTGCAGATCGGCTGCCGGAAGCGGCAGCTGCCAGTTACCATCCGTCCCGACAATAGCGGTGTAGGTTTTGCCGTTCAGAGTGACCGTCACCGGCTGGCCGCGTTCAGCGACCGAGCTAATGCCGCTCAAAATCTGCTCCTGGCCTAGCTCCTGGCCGTTGAGTTTGCCGTCCGCCGTCAGCGGCAGCAGGCTGAGTGCGGGCAGAGTGGTATCCACCTGCGCGGTGCTGGTGAGCGGCGCGCTGTTGCCTGCGGCATCGATCGCATTGACGTTGATGGTCAGCAGCCCGTCCGGGATGGTCTGCATATCGCTGGCGGGAACGATCGCGCGCCAGTTGCCGTCGCCATCCACCAGCGCCTGATAGGTTTTCCCCGCCAGCTGTACGCTTACGCTCTGCCCGCTGCCGGAGACACCAGTGTTACCGCTCAACACCTGATCCAGCCCTTTTTCCACGCTGTTAAGGTTGCCATCACCAAACGGTGCATCGATGGTCGGAATAGGCAGATAGTGGATCTGCACATTTAGCGTGTGGGTGTCGCCTGCGGCCTGAGCTCCCTGAGTAACAACCGCTTCTACGGTGTTTGGACCATCCGCCAGCAACAGCAGATCGGCAGAAGGGATCTGTACGCTCCAGTTCCCTGCGGCATCGATAGCGGTGACGGCATACTCTTTGCCGTTAAAGAAAACAACGATACTGACGTCCGGCCCGGTCACCGTGGTTACGCCACGTACCTCTAGCGGACTCTGCGCCTCGTTGGCATTCAGATAGTCATCGGTTGAGAGAATAGCAATGGCGATGCCGGTCTGGCTACCATCGACGTTAATGGTTTCAGTGCGTACCACCGGCGTGCCGTTGGCATCGTTTACCGAGACGGTGAGGGAATTATCGCCTTGAGTCAGGGAGGCGAGATCGCCTGCTGGCAGGGTGGTTTTCCAGCTGCCGTCGCCCATCACTTGGGCATAGTAAGTTTTCGCCCCCAGCGTAATTGTCACTACCTGCCCTGCCGGGATATTCACGGTTTGGCCGGAGAGCGTCTGGTTCAATTGCAGCTCAGCGGTATTGAGGACGTTATCCCCCGTTACCGGATCGACAATCACCTGCGGACTGGTGAAGTTAGTAGTGAAGTCAGCCTGCCCGGTCGTCACGTTGCCCGCCAGGTCGACGATCTGATACTCCACGGTATAGGGCTGGCCATCCTGCAGCTGCTGAATATCAGCCTGCGGAATGCTCAGCTGCCAGCGGCCAAGGCTATCTACCGCAGTGGTGTAGCTCTTACCGTTTAGCGTTACCGTGACAGTGCTGCCCTGATCTTCACTGCTGGAGAAGCCGCGAACGATCTTGTCTGAGTTCAGTTGAGAGACATCAAGCGTATTGTTTGGTACGAAGGGGGTCATCTGGAGCACGGGCGGGACGGTATCCACCATGAGCTCCATCGAGGTGGTTACGGTACGCCCTTCACTGTCCGTCAGCACGACTCTAAGCAGACGCAGCCCCTGCGGCAGTGACTGAAGAATGTCAGCCGGCATATCAATGTTCCATGTGCCGTCGCTGGTGACCTGGGTGGTCCAGGTATATTGATCGACAGTAACGACTATCGGGCTGCCAGCGTTAACGGCTTCTGTGCTGCCGCTTAATACTTGGGTAGCGCTGACCTCTTGCAGGTTCAGCATATTATCGCCCGTCAGTGGGGCAACCGAGAGCGTGGAAACCGGTGGTGTAGTCTCACCGCCATCGTCCGGCGGTGTCGTTCCACCCTCATCCGGCGGCGTGGTTCCGCCATCGTCCGGCGGTGTAGTCCCGCCATCATCCGGCGGCGTGGTTCCGCCATCGTCCGGTGGTGTAGTTCCGCCATCGTCCGGTGGTGTAGTCCCGCCATCGTCCGGCGGTGTGGTTCCACCCTCATCCGGTGGCGTGGTCCCGCCATCGTCCGGCGGTGTGGTCCCGCCCTCATCCGGCGGCGTGGCTCCGCCATTATCCGGTGGCGTTCCATCAATAGGTGGCAGGACGCCATTATCCTCGGCCTCTTGGCGACTGCTGCCGCTGCCGCCGCCGCCCGCTGCGGCTGCGATACCAACAATACCCCCGACTGCGGCTACCCCGCCCAATACGGCTAATGCAGAGATCCCGCCTGCGCCAACAAGAGAATCGACAGAGGCTTCAGAGAGTGCCGGTACGATTGCTTCCGCCGTAGCGGGCGCAGCGGACTCGGCAAAGGGGAAGACAGCGTGGTGCGTGCCCAGGCTGTCTTCAAAGATCAGTTCGCTGTGTAAGCCATTCTCATCAAGCACAAAAAAGCGCTGGTAGCGTACCGTCGTACCGTCATTCATATGGACGATCAGGTCATTGCCTTCGCGCTGATAGTAATTAACAGACTCTGGGGAAGCATTAATACGAACGATGCTGGTCTGCGTCAGATTAACAACGCGGTCGGCACTCTGGGCATATTGGCTAACGACATCACCAGTTTTTTGATTTATGATATCCACTGACCCAGTAGGGTTAATTTGGGGAGCCATATAATGTCCTCTTGCTATTTAGAACGCTTTTTTGTGCATGTGCCAGCCTTATTTTTGGCAGAGGAAGAGCGCTACCGAAATAAAATGGCAGAAATGAATCATCTTGGTAATAACTGGGCTGTAGATCTATAAGCTATTGTTTTTCAATGGATTGACACCTCTTGCATAACTTCAACGCAGAATTGATCTCATTAAAATATATAATCAATAGTCTGAAATTAGGCAATCTCCTAAGTCACAAATTTTCACATTTTTTTAAATACAGAATATATTGTTAACAAACTCGTTAATATTTAAGCGCCGCTTAAATAGTGCGTATAGTGAATAGATGATTTTTTAATTATAAACATTAAGCGAAACGGCAATATTACGATATATCCTATATGGTAAATATTGAATATATTCTCTCAGGCTTTATATTCTAAATAAAAGCGGGTTGGCGTCGACAACGGCGCGTCTCAGGCCTGAGGAACCGGGCCTGTTCATACTTTAGCCAACTGAAGGTCATACGGATGTTGTAGTGATATGGACTGGTGCGTTGGTGGCAAAACCTGTTATACTGTAGTCAACACATTGGGGCTGATTCTGGATTCGACGGGATTTGCGAAACCCAAGGTGCATGCCGAGGGGAGGTTTGCCTCGTTAAAAGCCTCAAAAAAATAGTCGCAAACGACGAAAACTACGCTTTAGCAGCTTAATAACCTGCTTCGAGCCCTCTCTCCCTAGCCTCCGCTCTTAGGACGGGGATCAAGAGAGGTCAAACCCAAAAGAGATCGCGCGGATGCCCTGCCTGGGGTTGAAGCGTTAAAACTAATCAGGCTAGTTTGTTAGTGGCGTGTCTGTCCGCAGCTGGCAAGCGAATGTAAAGACTGACTAAGCATGTAGTGCCGAGGATGTAGGAATTTCGGACGCGGGTTCAACTCCCGCCAGCTCCACCAAAATCCTTTGTCGATGGTCACCAGAGCCTGAGATGAAGTCCTGAAAGCCCGTAAGGCGTAAGCCTGGCGGGCTTTTTTGTGTCTGCAATTTGTCCCGCGAAGTCCGAAGAGAACTCATTAAATCCGAACCTTTTAGGCACCTTGTTAGGTACCTCATAAAGCTTTATTATTTTTGAGGTGCCTAAAACTATGGGAACCCGGCAATGGCAAGACAAACCAAACCTCTATCCGTAAAAGAAATCGAATCTGCTAAACCCAAGGAAGCGGACTACGTTCTCTATGATGGCGATGGCCTCGAGCTACTCATCAAATCCAGCGGAAGTAAAATCTGGCAGTTTCGCTACATTCGCCCTGTCACTAAGAAACGGGCGAAGAAGAGCATAGGCCCCTACCCGTTAGTTACGCTTACCTTGAGCAGCGCCGCCCGATGATGCAGTGGTGGGCTGATTTTGTAATGGCTGCGGATCGTGGAAATATGATTGGAGATAGTATTCGAGGTATAAGGCTTGTCGGATGACATAGTTAAGGATAGGCTTTTGTATCAGCTAACGTTCATATAAAAATATTTCGAACTTTGTTACACAAAACTACATAGGGATAATTTTATGTCTCTTCGTTTCAGACAAACCTTTACTCTGTTTCCAGGCGTTCGGCTCAACATTGGTAAGCGAGGTATAAGCGCAAGCATCGGTGTACCTGGTGCTACTGTCAATGTTGGGAAAAAAGGGCTCAGAGCAACTGTTGGGCTACCGGGTACAGGCTTATCCTATACTACTCATACCTTGCCCTATGACGATCGGCGCGCAGTTACCAATCCATTAAATCCGCCCTCTACAGAACCTCATTTTGAAATGCCGGAGGCATCTCCAAGTAATACCCCATCGAACGCTAAAATATACATGCCCATAGCTGGCATGAATGAAATTTCCAGCGCTTCGGTAGAAGTCCTGACAAGTTCCTCCCTTTTACCTTTACGAGATTTGATTGCTAAAGCGCGAGAACAAAGCGCAGAGATAAAAGCGGATCTACAAGAGGCTCTTGCTGAAGAATCAAAACAAAAAAGCGAGCTGGTTCGACGCAAATCTAGTTTATTCCGTTGGTTTTACAAACGGCGCATCGCAGAACTTGAGACAGAGCTCCCCCTAACGCAAGCTGAGATATCACGTCTGGTATCTTGGGAAGACAACACAAAAATAGCCATAACATTCGAGAGCAGTGATGCTTCACAGCGCGCATATGCAGCAATGGTCCGTGCATTCGATATGTTAAAAGCGAGTGTCAAAAAATGGGATATTACTGCAGATAAAGCTACAGACCAGTTTGCCGAAAGAACATTAGCAACCCGGTCTGTTAATCGCCACCCAGTTACCTTTGATTTCAGCTCAACGGATCTCATTCAGTTTAAAGGTCGTGCGATGCGGTTTGAAAATGTGAATGGCGACGATATTTTGCTTTATCCTGGGGTTGCAGTCATACCACGAGCTGATGGAGCGTTCGCTCTGATTGATTTACGCGAATTGAAAATCAGTTCAGAATATCGAAGATTCCATGAGGAGGAGAGTGTTCCCAGTGATTCACACATAGATGGACATACATGGGCGAAAACGAATAAAAATGGCTCGCCAGACCGTCGATTTAAAGACAATTACCAAATTCCTATTTGCGTTTATGGCGGTATTACTTTCTATTCTCAAACAGGGGTAACTGAAGAATATATGGTATCAAATGCAGATGCCGCGCAAGCCTTTGCTGAGGCAGTAAAACACTATCAGATCTCACTTACTGAATCTGAAGCGTTGGTATAGGCATAACTTATTGCAGATATGGGGTGTCTAGACCAATCTGGATCTGACAGAGGAAAGCAACACCGACTGGCTGCCCAAGAGTGATGAACCAACTACATTTTGAACCACCAGCAACCGGCGAAAGCAGATTTTTATGCCCATTCTACACCTGAGGTGAAGGATATGTATCATCTCTCACCCACTCAACACCAACTAACTTTATGATTCTAAATGAAAATAATAAAATTTTTAGAGTGTGAAGGATTTTTCATATAATCTTTTTTTGACTTAGGGTAGATCTGATTTAGGCAAGACTTGGATACTACTCGCCAGCATAGCTTTTAATCAGCAGGAGTAAATTATGGATGATGGCATAAAAATCGTATTGTCCCCGGTGCAACTTGCTGCAGTGCTGTCTGACAAATCTGTGACTGAGGGAGAGACTCTCAGTAATCGTTTATATGGCGGTCTTGGCCTTGTCATGGGGACGCTTGAGCTGGCGGGAGCAACAGCGCTTTGCATAGCACCTGAGCCTACCGGACTGACAAAAGCAGCCTGCGTAATTGTCGGTGCACATAGCATGGACAGCATCAATACTGCTGCCGATCAGATGCTGTCCGGTAAAAATGTGCACAGCGCTACTTATCGTGCTTCTGCTGAGATGGCTAAACAGTTTGGTGCTGATGACGAAACTGCATGGAAAGTGGGTCTGACCGTTGATGTGACCGTACCTATTGCTCTTTCACTTGGTTTGGGAGCTGCAAGAGTTGCTGCCGTCCGTGTTGGACGAATAAATTAATTGAGCATGAATCTGTTACAGGATTAAAACCTGGCGGGCATACGATCCTTAAGCATGTTGGCAAATCACAGCAAGAGCTTCACGAACGAATTATCAAATCCAATGGAGTACTGGATCTGTCAGGTTCGTTCTTATCGCTAGACATTGCAGAAAAAGCCATCTCAAAAGCATTATATAATAACCGTGAATGGATAAAGGTATGGGCTGCGAGTAATCCGAGACATAATTTAACCATTACCTTTGATATGGGCAGACCCGTTGGCTATATTGTTCAGAAAGGCACCGATACTGCTTATAAAGCGACTAAAATTAGGGTTGCGCTTAAGTATCAGACTTATAACAATAAACCCTATTATATAATTACTTCTTTCCCAGATAAGTGAGATGTCTATGAGCCGCGCCCCCCTAGCCCCAAATTTGGATCTGTGCATTTTGGGAACACTTAATCAAGACTTCGACGTTATAACCGGCGCGGACACGATGGACGGTGCTATTGACGTGGTTGTTGACGAAGCATCACCAGAAGAACGAAGCAATTTGCGCAACGAGATTGCTTGCTTTCTCCAGTTGTCTGATGAAGAGATACAAGCAGAATTTGCTGAGCGCTGGAAAGAGATCTCACCCGATTACGCCAAGGATTTCTTGGTGTATTTCCTTGAAAGCATCAATAGATATGGTGACTTTTGAGCGACTTCATAAGCAAGCATTAGTATACAGTTAGGTATACCATTAAAAGTTGAATTAATAAAAAAATATAAAAAAGATTACTGCGTTATTTATTCACATTCCACCAGCCCACCAAAACTCTTTGTTGATGGTCACCAGATCCTAAGATGAAGTCCTGAAAGCCCGCATAGCGTAAGCCTGACGGGCTTTTTTGTGTCTGTGACCTCTGCACATCTCCACCTAAAGACACAAAGAAGATATATACTTGAGTATGTAATTTACGGTGAACCATCAAATTTTCACCCGTTATGGGGCATCCCGGCCATGGGGTGCATCATATCCTCTCTCTAACAATAAAACTCTTAACTTTAATTCTATGAAAACAACCCACACTATCTGGAATGTGATAACCCACAAAAACTTATTACACTCCTGAATATATATTGAAATAGCATAATAAACAGGTCACACGAAAATTAGCACATCTCATAATAGTCAACGACTGATAATCCGCATTTATCAATAACATAAAACCATAAATTAAAAATATGTTTATTTCGGATTTTGCCCGTAAACATTCAGTAAAACCATACAAAAAATGGTGTTATCATGTTTGGAACTTAACAAACTTTAAAAGGATGCAAAACAGTGATTGATTGCTTACTCGACTTCGACCAAATTTCAGCCGATCGAAAAAAAGTGTATTTACAATGTCCTGGCATTGGAAAATTTGAAGTTTTCAGCGGTGATATGCCATTCACCAATCGTCCTGAATGCTCTTTTATCGACCATTCGGCGATACCTAACGGGAAGTACTGGATAGTAGATCGCCCGAGAGGACCTTGGAAGTCACGGACTCTTACTTGGGCAGAGGATTTTGCAACCGGAAACGTACATAGCACGTGGTTTGCTTTGTATCGGGCCGATGGCAGCATTGACGATGAGACCTTTATCAGCGGTGTAAGACGCTCAAATTTTAGGATCCATCCTTTACGGCCTGACGGTTCTGGTACATCATGGGGTTGTATCACATTCTTTCGTAGCTCGGATTTTATGTTTTTTCGGAACTCCTTACTTAGAGTACAGAGGTTTAGGATTAATAATACTAACCTGTTGTCATATGGGTCAGTAACGGTGAAAGGTTCGGTTGAGGGACCATGTTATGTTAGGTAATAAAATTATTTACCCTCTTCTTTTTATTACCCTTACTGCTTGCTTAATAAAAAGCAGAGTCTTATTAAGTGCGTCCGATAACATTCTTACTTTTGTTGACCGAGCCTGCCGAGCATCATCCATTCAATGTACTGGTAACGATTATGATTTGGCCTTGCTGATAACGCTGCTGATCGTCAACGGAATTGTTGCTCTCATACTTATTGCTACACTTGATAGAATCATTCGTGTCATGCGAAAGAATTTTAATTAAAAAGGCTATAGCAGGTATAAGCAATTTGCGTTCATTGGCAATAAGATAAATCGCGAGCGAAAAGTACCGAGGAGAAACTAATGCACTTTAACGAAACCGAATTAGCTATCCGTATCCCTGTCTGGCACGCGTTATCTGAGCTTTTCACCGGGCGGGAGCTACAGGACTATGACTACAGATGGATAGCGCAGGAACTTAAGGATTCAGGGCTCAATCGGGAAGAGATCTTTGCCATCCTGGATCAGGAGGTTGCCCCTGCTCTACAGGCTAACCTTCTATACAACCCTACGCCGGTGATGGAAGGTTGGTCCGAGGAAGATATTAAACGGCTCGTAACTGAGTACGTAAATAAGAAGCCAACTATGATAGAGCGCTTCATCCCTGCAAGCTTGCTGCTGAAACAGCGCCGGAAATACATTCTTAACGAAATAAACAGGCTCGCTGCTGAGATGGATAAAAATACATAGATCCGAAGAAATCCCGATAACCTGCTTCCACACAGCTCTCCCCCTACTGCTGCGGCTCATAGCGCAGCGTATCAATAATCAGCGCCAGCGCTGGCAGAAGCTGCCGCTCGCTAGAGTAGAAGATGTGATACCCCTGCTGCATGGGGCACCAATCCTGAAGCACCGCCTGCAAATGCCCGCTATCCAGCCAGGGGCGAGCCAGGAGCTCAGGTACATAGGCTAGCCCATATCCCGCCAGGGCGGCATCCATCGCGGCATAGACCGAATTAAAGATCAGCGGCCCGTCGACACGACATTGTAGAACCACATCATCCTGCTTAAGCTCCCAGGCGTTAATCCCCTCCTTAAGGGAAAACCGCGTATTGATACAGGCGTGTATTGCTAAATCATCAGGCGTCTGAGGGATACCCCGGTCCTGAAGATAGGAAGGCGAAGCAACGATAACGGTTTGCAGATCGGGAGAAATAGGCACTGACGCCATATTTTTCCCGACCCGGTCGCCCGGCCTGACGCCCGCGTCAAAGCGTTCGGCAACGATATCAGTCAGTGCAGGATCGTTAACCACCTCCAGCTTTACCTCGGGGTATTTCAGTAGCGCATCTGAAAGGCGGGGCCATATGAACGTATTAAACGCAAAATCTGACGCCGTTATCCTGACGCTGCCAGCAATCTTGCTGCCTAGCTCCCGCAGCGAGGCCAACTCATCAGCAATAGCTGCAAACCGTGGCGACACGCGTTCGAGTAATCGCTCCCCCGCCTCGGTAGGTGAAACGCTGCGGGTGGTCCTGATTAGCAGGCGCAGTCCCAGACGCTCCTCAAGGTTGCGAATGGTGTGGCTCAGCGCCGACTGTGACACCCCCAGCTCCGCAGCCGCTCGGGTAAAACTGCGCGCTCTGGCAACGGTAATGAACGCAACAATATCTCGGTATACTTCATCAGCCATGCCCTGCTCCCCTCTTACGGTGTGAATGAAGTATCACGCCTGTTTTTCCTGATAGCGTAAAGCGTCGACCAGCAGCATCATCGCCCGGGAATGCTGCCGTCGGTTGGGATAATAGAGATGAAAGCCAGGCCAAACCGGGCACCAAGTCTGAAGTACTGACACCAGCTCACCAGAATCAAGCCAGGGCTGAACCATATCCAGAGGCAGATAGGCAAGGCCAAAACCCTCCTTCGCTGCTTCAAAAATGTCATAGGCGTTATTACAGATCACCGGGCCGTCAATCCTGACGTCGAAGGTTCGCTGACCGTCAGTAAACTCCCAGTCGTAGAGGCCGCCATAGGTGGATGTTCGCAACCTAATGCACCGGTGCTGACTAAGTTCGTCCGGCGTCTGGGGAGCTGCATGCCGGGCAAAATAGTCTGCTGAACCGACCACGGTATTTTTAACATCGGGGCCGATCCGCACGGAGATCATATCCTGCGCTAGCTCCATACCAAACCGTACCCCGGCATCATAGCCTCTGGCGGCGATATCCACGCTGGCATACTCGCTGACAAGCTCAATGGTGATATCGGGATACTGTTTGAGGAAGGGGGAGAGTCTGGGCCATAAAACCGATCGGATGGCGTAATCAATCGCGGTTATACGCAGGGTGCCTGTTGGCTTGTCCCGGAGATCGTTCAGGGCATTAATCTCATTATCGATCTGCGCAAACTCAGGCACGAGGCGATCCACGAGATGCTGCCCGGCCATCGTTAAGGTTACGCTGCGGGTACTGCGTAATAGAAGACGAACGCCAAGACGCTCTTCAAGGCCGCGAATGCTGACGCTCAGCGCAGGCTGCGTAACGCCCAGCTGTGCCGCTGCTCGGGTGAAGCTTCCCGTTTGCGCCACGGCTATCAGCGCGATTAAATCCCCGAAACTTTCCCGTGCCATCTTTACCCTTACTCGCCCACAGCGCATTCAAGTTAGTCATTGTTCTACCAAAATCAGATTAATGAATTTTATTTATGAATGCAAGAAACTGGGCGGTATGGCTTATCGCTTATCTCTCCAGTAAATTAACTGGCAGACGATAACCAGCCGTATTCCAGAATAGATAAAGCCATAGCATGGCTAGTTATATTTAATTGCCAGTTAAATACGCCTACCCGGAGGGGATCATGTCATTATTAAAGGCTTCACTATTGTGCACGTCATTACTTATGGCTAACACGGCCATTGCTGTGCAAAACCAACCTACCACTGTCGCAAAGGGCATTAATACCATTGCGCGCCAGCAGGCATATGATAATGCTAAACAACCGAAGGAGCTGATGATTATCCCCGGCGCATCACATTTCGATTTATACGATAAGCCGCAGTTTGTTAACCCGGCAGTAGACAAACTCACCGCGTTCTTTGGTAAGAACCTGTAATTACTTCAAGGCGGCTTTAAAAAATCACTAAATAACCTCTTTCGTGATGCCCTTTATGCATCGCGCAGGGAACGTAATTTTAAAATTCAGCAGTAACCGGAGAAATAGATATGAACTACTCGTTAGACAAAAAAGTTGCATTGGTTACCGGCGCAGCATCTGGAATTGGTCTGGCTACCGCACGGGCCTATGCCGCTGCGGGTGCCTCGGTCGTCCTCGCAGATCTCAATACCGACGCGGTACAGGCTACCGCGAATGAGCTTATAGCTGAAGGATATAACGCTAAGGCCGTAACCTGTAACGCAGCTAATCTGGACGAAGTGGAAGCCATGATTCAGGAAACGGTCGCCACCTTTGGTCGCCTGGATATCGCCTTTAATAACGCCGGCATTCAGAATGTCCTGGCTGAGATTGCCGACGCTACGACTGAAGACTTTGATCGTGTCAACGCCGTGAACCTGCGCGGCGTATGGGGATGCCTGAAGTATGAACTTCAGCAGATGCGCATACAGGGAAGCGGCGTGATTGTTAACTGCTCTTCTATAGGCGGTATTGTGGGTGGCGCAGAACGCGCAAGCTATCATGCCGCCAAGCATGGGGTATTAGGCCTGACCAAAAGCGCAGCGCTGGAATATGCCGCCCGCAATATTCGCATTAATGCCGTGTGCCCTGGGCTAATCTGGACGCCAATGGCGGAACAAATGGCCGCTTCCGGGCAGAAAGAGGCGCTGGATGCGATGGTTAATAGCGTCCCCATGCAGCGTCACGGTCGAGCTGAAGAGATTGCCGATGTGGTGCTGTGGTTATCCAGCGACGCCTCATCCTTTGTCACCGGTCAATCCATCTCTGTCGATGGCGGCTTAACCATGCGTTAATCCACCGTATGGCGGGATATTTATTTACGTATCAATTCACCCAATAAATAACCTTTCCACTATTTATTGGTCAATATCAATATGTACATGTAAAAATCCCGTCTTCTTTAACTACGCAGGCAAAAACAGCTTTTTTTGTTCAAAAACATACTATTCTTACGTGACCACTCTCACAAAATAATTTTCAGGCAATGACTTACAATGCATGCACCAATCAAAAAAGGAGCATGACATGTTTAATCTTAACAAGATTGAGCCCGCATTTAGTGAAGATAATTACGGATTAACGCAAACGCTGCTTACTTATATTAATGGGGAAAATGAAAATCCCCCATCCCAAATTCTTATCGATCACGTTCTCGAGCAGGCATACAAAAACAACTCCCTGCACGACCAGAAAATTATTCAACATGCCCTATTTTTAATTTATCAAACGATGCTTGCCGATCCTCTCTCAGCGCCCGCTGACATGCAGTATGATGGCAATTTAATGGCGCTAAAGAGCAGAATTGAATCCTGCTGGCTGGAGCATGAGTTTGCCGATCTAACTCTTCCTCAAGAAGTCCTTTCTGCCAAGCACTATGGGGATTATCTAAAAACGGTCTGGCATGAGCATAATGCCTCGCACCATCCACTCTTTGATTTTCTGGAAAGTGAAGCATCAACAAAGCAGCTCTTCTATTTCTTAAAGAGCGATAGCGCGCTTAACCTGATCTTTTTTGACCTCGTTGCCTATACGCTTATCGGCTCGCATCCAGAAACGCGAGGAACAATCAGTGAAAACCTGTGGGACGAGATAGGACACGGCGACAACGTCTTTACACACGTTAATCTCTATAAAGATGTGCTGGCAAGACAGGAGATATCGCTACCAAAAAATCACTATATCGATATGTACGGGGCGGAAGCCTTAGCAGGCCATAACGCCTTTATGCTGGGTTCGGTCAACCGCCGCCACTACTACAAGCTGCTTGGCGTGATGGCGATGACGGAGGTTCTTGATCCGCCGCAGTATGAAAAACTCGTCAAAGGTTGCCTACGGCTGGGCTTGATTGAACGCGATGTAAAATATTATACAGAACATATTACTATCGATATCAAACATGGCGATGACTGGCTGTATAACGTGATTGATGTTATCGCTGAAAAAGATCCTGCCACACGGCAAGAGTTCTATATGGGTAGCCTGCTCAGATTACGTACGGCAGAGCGCTACTATGACCAGCTACTGGAAAAAATACGCAACGTAGAATAACCATTAGGCCTGCGTGTTTTACGCGGGCCACAACGCATTAAGTAAGGAGGGGGTCATGGCCTATCTGTTATTAACGCTAGCCGCAATATTTTGGGGCGGTAACTACGTTGTTGGACATATACTTGTTCAATCTGTCGATCCCTACGCATTAAGCCTTATCCGCTGGGGTGGGACAACGCTATTAATGCTCGTTATTTATTGGAAAAGTTTTATTCTGGATTTTCCCAGCCTATTCAAAAATGTACGACTTAACGCGCTTCTCTCCTCACTAGGACAGGTGAGCTTTCCTCTGAGCCTCTATATTGGCCTTCAGTATACCACCTCACTCAACGCCTCGATTTACATTTCCAGCACGCCCTGCTTAGTACTATTGATTAACTATTTTATTTTTAAAGATCGCATCTCTTCGCGAAATGTCGCTGGCGTAATAGCCAGTACGGCGGGTGTGATATACCTTGCTTTTTCCAATGCCAGTAGCAGTCATGGCATCCAGGCCTTCGGTTGGGGAGATATCTTAACAATCATATCCGCCCTTAGTTGGGCATTCTACTGTGCGCTGTTACGGCTTAAAGATAAAACGGCGAAAAATACCTCTTTTGTTGCTTTCAGCTCGTTAATAGGGGCTGTTATTTTGGTTCCGGTATTTTTACTGCATGTTGTTTTTGCAAAGAGTTTTCATGGCGTATTCTATAACGTCACTCCGCTGGTTATCGCTGGCATTATTTTTCTTATTGTCTTTCCATCATGGCTCTCGTATGTCTTCTGGAACAAAGGCGTTTCGTTAATAGGTACAACCCGCAGCGAAATTTACACACATCTGATCCCGGTCTTTGGTGGCCTGATGGGAATATTTTTTCTGGGCAACACGTTAGAGACCTACCATATTGTGACGCTTGTGCTGATCGTTTTTGGTATCGTATGCTGCTCGTCTAAGCAAGAGAGCCATGTCCCTCAAGGATCCCAACGACATCAATAGACACGTTGATCCTCGTCTTACCTTGAGCTCCCCCATCAAAAGGTCACAGTTTATCATGCCAGGCTTTAAGCTCTACAGGCCTGGCTCAGGCTGTTAAGATGTAATGGGATCTGGAAACTCTTCTTACAGATTAAGAAATATTAAAAAATCATCAAAGCATTATTAATACGATATAACCCATTTATTACTGCACATAACCTTTCCTTTCATTTGTTTCAAAAGTTAGTATATCCACCTTCAATATATCCATTAAGGATAAGGAAGAAGAATGGAACTTCATAAAATAAACAAGCCTCTTGAATCGATTAACACTATTTTATCTCACTTTCCTGTTAAACAGCCCTCTCTGCTTGAGCCGGGTCAGACATTACCTATAAAAGTGAAAAATGAAAAAGCCTCGAGAAAAATTTACTTTCTGCTTGATGGAGCGCTGATTAGCTCAGTGGGTAAAGACGAAAAAAAACAAAACCTCGGCATTATGATGAGCCCGTCAATTATTGGTCTTGGACAACTTGCTCCAGACGGCACTATTGCACAGCATGAGGCGATTGCCCCCTGTATGATTGACTCAATTAATGTTGACGACTTTATAAAGATTATTGAAGAGAAACATCTCTGGCCTGACGTTATTAACGTTATGGTTACCATTATCAACTCGTTAGCGGCACGTACCGCTACGTCCGGGTTACAGTCCGCCTATGAGATTATTAGAAGCTATCTCATCTATATGGACAGTGAAAACGCCTGTACGATTAAAGAGCGCTATACCGTTGTAAAATATATGCAAACCTTCTCCAGATTATCGAGAAGTATTATTTTGAAAATCCTTTCCGAACTCAAAGCGGGGGGGTTTATTGAGATGGAAAAAGGCAGGCTGGTTCGTATTAACCGACATCTTCCCGATCGATTCTGAGGTTCTCGCTGTGGCGTTTAACCGTTACCCGGCACTATTTAACAAAAAATCTTCGTTCCGCTGGGTCAAATGAGTGATATATTTTCACGCATTAACCCCAAGGAGAGATCATGGCGGAATTTGATGTGATAGCGCAGGATTTGCTTGAGCGCGCGCGTACGCAAGAGGAGCAGCAGCAGTCTCAGAACAGGAAGCTGCTGGATCAGGTGCTGGCCATCTATGGTCAAAAATATGTCGCGGAGCAGCTGCGAAAGCTGGGTAAGAGCGAGTGGAGCCGGGAGACGCTTAACCGCTGGGTAAACGGTAAGAGCGCACCGAAAATCCTGACGGCGTTAGAAGTCGAGCTGCTCCAAAAGATGCTTCCCTCCCCTCCGGCGCATCATCCCAACTATGCCTTTCGCTTTATCGATCTTTTTGCCGGTATTGGCGGCATTCGTCATGGTTTTGAAGCCATCGGTGGACAGTGCGTGTTCACCAGCGAGTGGAACAAAAACGCGGTTCGTACCTATCAGGCTAACTGGTTTAATGACGAAGCGTCACATCGGTTTAACCAGGATATCCGCGAAGTCACCCTCAGCGGGGATAAAGACGTGCCTGAAACCGAGGCCTATGCGCACATCGACGCCGCTATCCCCGATCACGATGTGCTGCTTGCTGGTTTCCCCTGTCAGCCGTTCAGCCTGGCAGGCGTCAGCAAGAAAAACGCCCTCGGCCGGGCGCACGGCTTTGAGTGTGAAGCGCAGGGCACCCTCTTTTTCGACGTGGCGCGAATTATCAAAGCGAAAAAACCCGCTATCTTCGTGCTGGAAAATGTGAAGAACCTGAAGAGCCACGATAAAGGTAAAACCTTTGCCGTCATTATGGCGACGCTGGATGAGCTGGGCTATGAGGTGGCCGATGCAGCCGCCGTGGGCAAAGACGATCCTAAGGTTATCGATGGTCGACACTTCCTGCCCCAGCACCGGGAGCGCATAGTGCTGGTTGGGTTCAGACGCGATCTGGGCATTCATAATGGCTTTACCCTGCGCGACGTTGCCCGCTTCTACCCAGAACGCCGCCCGGCCTTTGGCGAGCTTCTTCAGCCGGACGCGGACAGCAAATACATCCTGTCAGAAAAGCTCTGGCACTATCTCTGGCACTACGCCAAAAAACATCAGGCAAAGGGTAACGGTTTCGGCTTCGGTCTGGTGGATCCCACCCGCGCAGAGAGCGTGGCGCGTACGCTGTCGGCCCGCTACTACAAAGACGGTTCGGAGATTTTAATCGACAGGGGATGGGATCGGGCGATCGGCGAAGCTGATTTCGGCAATACTGATAACCAGCTGCGGCGGCCCCGGCGCTTAACACCGAGAGAGTGCGCGCGTCTGATGGGGTTTGAAAAGCCTGGGCAGGCACCGTTTCGTATTCCGGTTTCCGATACCCAGGCTTACCGCCAGTTCGGTAACTCTGTGGTGGTTCCGGTTTTCGCTGCCGTGGCGAAGCTGTTGGAGCCCTACATTCTCGACGCGGTTAAAAGACGCTAGCGGCGTGACGGCTACGGGCAGGTCTCCTGCCCGAAAGCGGCATTATGAACGCGACTGTACCCAGAAGGCGTGGATCAGACCCGGGATGTAACCCAGAAGTGTCAGGATGATGTTCAGAATGAACGCCATACCAAAGCCCTTGCCAAGCAGGACGCCCAGCGGGGGCAGAATAATCGTCAGTACAATGCGCCAGAAACCCATAATTACTCCCGTGTAAAATTTATCCAGGTGGCTGTATAAAAAGAGATTTTCTCTTTAAGAGTAGCTATTTTAAGTCACTCTGCCACTTTCTCCCCGTGCTTTTACCCTCTTTTACTTACCCTTAAACTTTGGCTTAATCTCGCTTAAGGTGTTGAACGATAGTTATAATCGATCTTATTTATTTTCTCAGGCTGCTGGCCTGGCCTATAGTGATTGCATCAAATGACAGGAGAGACATTATGTTTTCAGTTGGTGATTATGTTCAGCCCCGCATCGGCGGCCAGAAGCTTAAAGTTGTAGAAGTGAATGATGACCAGATTGTTGCCGTACCTGCCAGCAATGAACAGGGTGAAAAGGTAACCATTAAGGCTGCTGATGTGACTTTGTACAAAGAAGAAGGCAACTTCGGCGTCTGCTAAAAGATGCTTCTCCTACGGTGGGCGCCCGCTCACCGTACCGCTCCCCCCTTGTCGTTCCTCTATTTTTAATAACTCATTGATTAGTAAAAAATTAACCTAAAAACCCACCAAAAATAACGCAGCGGATGAAAAACAGCCTGCCGCAGAGAATGTTATCGACAAAAGCGTGATAAATAAAAATTTTACGCTAGTTGTACGCTGACAGGCAGAGATATACTCTATGCGAAATCAAAGCAGCATCGCAAAACGCTGTCTAACCTTTCCCTTTTAGTTACTTTTATGCAGGAGCACCAGCATGTTCTCTCCACAGTCTCGCCTGCGTCATGCCATGGCGGACACGTTTGCGATGGTCGTCTACTGTTCTGTCGTGAACATGCTGATTGAGATTTTCCTCTCGGGAATGACGTTCGAGCAGTCTCTCTCCTCGCGGCTGGTGGCCATCCCGGTAAATATCCTCATTGCATGGCCCTATGGCCTCTACCGCGATGCGTTTATGCGCTTCGCCCGAGGGTTCTCCCCTGCTGGCGGGGTTAAAAACTTAGCGGACGTGCTGGCATACGTGACGTTTCAGTCGCCGGTCTACGTAACGATCCTGTTAGTGGTGGGCGCTGACTGGCATCAGATCGCTGCTGCCGTCAGTTCAAATATCGTGGTTTCAATGGTGATGGGCGCCGCCTACGGCTATTTCCTCGATTACTGCCGTCGCCTGTTCCGGGTTAGCAGCTATCATCAGGCCAAAGCCTGATGGCGTGGCGAGTCAGGCCGACTCGCCAAAAAGTCCGGTCAGATAACGCTCCAGCGCCATACGTGAACTAAAACCGTGCGGAATGCCGTAGTGCTCCTGCGCATCGCCGCCTAAGTAGAGCGGAAAGTGCTGATAGTGATCGCTGGTTTTCATATCGGAAGCCGGCTCAGCCAGCGTCTGGCTGCGCTCTTTCAGCGTAGGATGAATAATCAGCGCCGTGCGCCCCATCCGTGCCTCACGGTTCACATACACATAGTTATCTCCGCGACGATAGCCATAGGCCTTTGGCGTCGCGACGTCCATGGTAAATCCCGCCTTCTCAAGAACGCGTGCCACCTCATCGGGTCGTAAGTACATATTTTATCCTCGTCATCGTCTACAGCAGCGCCACCTTACAGTATTGAGCATTAGCAGCGCTTTCGGAAAAGTCCATAAACGCCCCATCAAGTCGTGATTGCCGTCAGAGGTTAAAATTATGCGCTACACTGGTTAATACATCGAAATCAAGGGAGGATCATATGCTTAGAAGACCAAACCGTAGCGACGTAGATGCAGGCGTAGACGATATTAATAATGATGTCAGCCAGCTTGCGGACTCTCTGGAGGCGGTATTGAAGTCCTGGGGAAGCGATGCAAAAGATGATGCAGACGGCGCACGCCGTAAAGCACAGGCGCTGCTGAAACAGACCCGTGCCAAGCTGCATGGCCGCAATCGCGTCACGCAAACAGCAACCGACGTTGCAGGCTGCGCGGATAGCTTTGTTAAAGACAGGCCATGGTGCAGCGTAGGTGTTGCCGCCGCCGCCGGGATCTTCCTCGGCGCGCTGCTTAGCCTCCGTCGATAATCTCCAACCCCGTGAGCTAACCCTCACGGGGTTTCTTTTATTTCCTGTATCACTCTTTCTCGTAAAGCCGCCCTACCCACTGCATCGCCATTTCGGCGGACGTTATATTCGTAAAACTCATCAAGAGCCCACTGCGCCCCGGCTGCGTGCTATGCCAGTCGCTTAACGCCTGTACTGCCAGCCCCCTCTGCTGCGCCCGCGCCACAATGGCTCTGTCATCGCCGTCGATATCGACCACCAGCTGAATGCCGCCCAACTGGGGCACCACGTTAAACCCGTGATGGATGAGCGCGGCTTCCAGCCAGGCGCGCCGCTGAGCATAGTGCAGCCGCATCTTTTTCAAATGGCGCCAGAAATGTCCCTGCTGAATAAAATCCGCCAGCGCGCACTGCCACAGCGTGGGAACGCTGCACGGGGTGCTGTTGATCCGCTGACGGAACGCCGCGGCTTCAGCGGCTGGCACAGCTATCCATGCCGTGCGTATGGCCGGAAACAGGGATTTGCTAAAGGTGCCGGTATAGATCACCCGCTGCGGCGCATCAAGGCTTTTTAACGGCGGCAGCGGCCTGCCGTGATAGCGGAACTCGCTGTCGTAATCGTCCTCAATAATCCACATACCGTGCTGGGCCGCCCACGCCAGCAGCTGCCTGCGGCGGGATAGCGAGAGCGCCACACCCAACGGGCTTTGATGGGCCGGGGTGAGCAACGCAAAACGCGCCTGAGGCCAGCGCGCTATCGCCGCCTCGATATCCATCCCATTGTGATCCACGGGCACTGGAAGACGCTGGACCCCTTCCCCATCAATGGCAGGATAGATCAATGGGAAACCGGGATCCTCCACCCACATGCTATCCCCAGGATGGGCCAGCGTTTGCAGGATCAGGCTCATCGACTGCGCATAGCCAGAGGTAATAAATATCTGCTCCGGCTGGCATTCAATGCTGCGGGAGAAGCGCAGGTAGTCGGCGATAGCCTGACGCAGAATAGCCTCGCCCGCTGGATCCCCAAGCGTAAGATCGAAGCGCGACTGGGTACGCAGGCGTCTGCCGGTCAGCCGCGCCCATAGCGCACGTGGAAAGAGATCCAGCGCGGGCAAGCCCATCTGAAACGGCTTTGGTTCATGCTCGTCGCCGGGCGGCACGGCGGGTGCCTCTGCTAACGCCGAAGGCGAAGTCTGGCTCACGAAGGTGCCCGCCTGTCCGCGCCGCTCCAGCCACCCCTGCGCCACCAGCTCCCCGTACGCCTGCTCAACCGTCGTGCGTGAGATGCCATTCTCGTGGGCCCATGTCCGGCTCGACGGCAGGCGACTACCGGTTTTGAGCTCGCCTGAAGTAATGGCGGCCTTAAGCTGCCGGGCAATTTGCTGATAGCGTGCGTCCATTATGGTCTGCCTTTTTAATCAAAATATGGCTCTCCAGAGCAGACCATCATAGTGCTACATTTTCGCCATCTTAACGAGGAGAAAAGTGATGACCCAGCTACTACGCCAGCCTTTCTATGAACTTAGCCCAGCCATCTACAACGGCCTGATCCAGGCCAGCCAGGCGCTGGAGCAATGCTCGCTTGATAACACGTTTATTGAGCTTATATACCTGCGTATTTCACAGATCAACGGCTGTGCATTTTGTCTCGACAAGCACAGCCGGGCGCTGCGTAAAGCGGGCGTTGAGCAGGCAAAACTCGATGCGCTGGCAGGGTGGCGTATCAGCCACCACTTCAGTGACAAAGAGCAGGCGGCACTGGCGTGGGCCGAGTCGGTTACCCACATTGCCGACAGCCACGCGGAAGAGAGCGTTTACCAGCCCCTGCTGGCCCATTTTAGCGCTGAGCAGGTGAGCGATCTGACCTGCGCTATCAGCCTGATGAATGCGTTTAACCGCCTCGCCGTTGCCATGCGCCTGTAATTTCGGCCAAAACCTCCCGCCCCCGTCGCCATCGTCGACGGGGCAAAAAGCTTACCCTAAAACCTATATATAGCGTGGTTGATAATTTTTATAACTACATCTAGTATTCCTGTAAGCAAGAACAACATATCCTGGTGCGATTTTTCGCGCCGACAGGCCATTATAAATGGGAATACGAATCATGCGCATAACTATTTACACTCGAAACGACTGTGTCCAGTGCCATGCCACAAAACGGGCTATGGAGAGCCGGGGCGTTGAGTTTGAGATGGTGAATATCGATCTCGTTCCGGAAGCTGCCGATACGCTGCGGGAGCAGGGTTTTCGCCAGCTGCCGGTGGTGATTGCGGGCGACACCAGCTGGTCGGGCTTCCGTCCGGATATGATTAACCGCCTGCTGCCCGCCTCCCGCGTTGCCAGCGCATGAGCACCCTCGTCTACTTCTCCAGCAGCTCGGAAAATACGCAGCGCTTTATTGAGCGCCTCGGGCTGCCGGCGGTGCGCATTCCGCTTAACGAGCGCGAGCGTATTCAGGTGGACGTTCCCTACATTTTGATCGTTCCCAGCTACGGCGGTGGTGGCACGGCGGGCGCGGTGCCGCGCCAGGTGATCCGCTTTCTGAACGATCCACAAAACCGGGCGCTGATCCGTGGCGTCATTGCCGCTGGCAATCGTAACTTCGGTGATGCCTATGGCCGCGCCGGGGATGTGATTTCCCAAAAGTGCAGCGTCCCTTACCTCTACCGTTTTGAACTGATGGGCACGCAGCAGGATCTCGACAACGTGCGAAAAGGAGTGAGCGAATTTTGGCAACGACAACCGCAGAGCGTGTGATGCAGACCGCGCCGGACTACCATGCGCTGAATGCCATGCTGAATCTCTATGATTCATCGGGCCACATTCAGTTGGATAAAGATCGTCAGGCGGTGGAGGCGTTTCACACTGCCCATGTCCTGCCGAATACCGTGGCCTTTGCCAGCCAGCAGGAACGTCTGGACTATCTGGTGAGCGAGGGCTACTACGACGGCAGCGTGCTGACGCGCTATAGTCAGGCGTTTGTCGTCGATCTCTTTGCCACCGCCCACCTGCGCGGCTTTTGTTTCCACACTTTTCTTGGCGCGTGGAAGTTCTACACCAGCTATACGCTAAAAACCTTCGACGGCAAACGCTACCTTGAGCACTTTGAGGATCGGGTGGTGATGGTGGCCCTGACCCTGGCCCAGGGCGACGAGGCGCTGGCTCGCCAGCTTAGCGAAGAGATGCTCTCCGGCCGCTTCCAGCCCGCGACGCCTACCTTTTTAAACGCGGGCAAGCAGCAGCGCGGAGAGCTGGTCTCCTGCTTCCTGCTGCGTATCGAAGACAATATGGAGTCGATTGGCCGGGCGGTAAACTCGGCGCTCCAGCTCTCCAAGCGCGGCGGCGGGGTAGCCTTCCTGCTGTCAAACCTGCGCGAGGCGGGCGCGCCGATCAAGCGGATTGAAAACCAGTCCTCCGGCGTGATCCCTGTAATGAAGATGCTCGAGGATGCCTTCTCCTACGCTAATCAGCTGGGGGCACGCCAGGGTGCCGGGGCCGTCTATCTGCACGCTCACCACCCGGATATCCTGCGCTTTCTCGATACCAAGCGGGAGAATGCCGATGAGAAGATCCGCATTAAAACCCTCTCTCTGGGGGTGGTGATCCCGGACGTCACCTTCCGGCTGGCGAAGGAGAACGCCCCGATGGCGCTCTTCTCCCCCTACGACGTGGAGCGCATCTACGGCAAACCCTTTGGCGATATCGCCATCAGCGAACACTACGAGGCGCTGGTCGCCGACGATCGCATACGCAAAACCACCATCAACGCCCGTGATTTCTTCCAGCGGCTGGCGGAGATCCAGTTCGAGTCGGGCTACCCGTATATCATGTTCGAGGATACGGTCAACCGCGCTAATCCCATTGCCGGGCGGATCAATATGAGCAACCTGTGCTCGGAGATTTTGCAGGTCAACAGCGCCTCGACCTATGACGAGAACCTCGACTACGCCCAAACCGGACACGACATCTCCTGCAACCTTGGCTCGCTGAACATCGCCCACACCATGGACTCGCCCGATTTTGGCCGCACCGTGGAGACCGCCATTCGCGGGCTGACGGCGGTGTCGGACATGAGCCACATTCGCTCCGTGCCCTCGATTGAAGCTGGCAACGCCGCGTCGCACGCCATTGGTCTCGGGCAGATGAATCTGCACGGCTACCTGGCACGGGAGGGCATCGCCTACGGCAGCGAAGAGGGGATCGACTTTACCAACCTCTACTTCTACACCGTTACCTGGCATGCGCTGAATACCTCCATGATGCTGGCCCGCGAGCGCGGGCAGCGCTTTGCTGGTTTTGAGCAGTCGCGCTACGCTAGCGGCGAATACTTTACGCAGTACATTGAGGAGCGCTGGCAGCCGCAAACCGAGACGGTGCGGGCGCTGTTTGCTCAGGCGGGCATCGTGCTGCCGACGCGGGAGATGTGGTGCCAGCTGCGCGACGACGTGATGCGCTACGGTATCTACAACCAAAATTTGCAGGCCGTGCCGCCCACCGGCTCCATCTCCTACATCAACCATGCCACCTCCAGCATCCATCCCATCGTGTCGAAGATTGAGATCCGCAAGGAGGGTAAAACCGGGCGCGTCTACTACCCTGCCCCGTTTATGACCAACGACAACCTGCATCTCTATCAGGATGCCTATGAGATTGGTCCCGAGAAGATCATCGACACCTACGCGGCGGCGACGCGCCATGTGGATCAGGGCCTGTCTCTCACCCTCTTCTTCCCGGATACCGCCACCACCCGCGATATTAACCGGGCGCAGATCTATGCCTGGAAGCGGGGCATCAAGACGCTGTATTACATTCGCCTGCGTCAGCTAGCGCTGGAAGGCACTGAAATTGAAGGCTGCGTGTCATGCGCACTGTAAGGAGAAGAGGATGAGCCGTTTATCACGGGTTAGCGCCGTTAACTGGAACATTATTCAGGACGATAAGGATCTGGAGGTCTGGAATCGGCTGACCAGCAACTTCTGGCTGCCGGAGAAGGTGCCGCTGTCGAACGACATTCCCGCCTGGCAAACGCTAAGCCACGCTGAACAGCAGCTGACGATCCGCGTCTTCACCGGCCTGACGCTGCTGGACACCATTCAGAACGGCGTCGGCGCACCGGCGCTGATGGCCGACGCCATTACGCCCCACGAAGAGGCGGTGATGTCCAACATCAGCTTTATGGAGGCGGTGCACGCCCGCTCCTACAGCTCGATATTCTCTACCCTCTGTCAGACCAGCGACGTGGATGCCGCCTACGCCTGGAGCGAGGAGAACGCCCCGCTCCAGCGTAAGGCGGAGATTATCCTGGCGCACTACGCCGCCGATGCGCCGCTGAAGAAGAAGATCGCCAGCGTCTTTCTGGAGTCGTTCCTGTTTTACTCCGGCTTCTGGCTGCCGATGTACTGGTCCAGCCGGGGCAAGCTGACCAACACCGCCGATCTTATCCGGCTGATCATTCGCGATGAGGCGGTGCACGGCTACTACATTGGCTATAAGTACCAGCGCGGGCTGGAAAAAGTGGATGCTGGCGAGCGGGAGGCGTTGAAAAATTTCGCCCTCGATCTGCTGATGGATCTTTATGATAACGAGCTGGCCTATACCGAGGCGCTCTACGCGGGAACCGGCTGGGAAGAGGAGGTGAAAGCCTTTCTCTGCTACAACGCCAACAAGGCGTTGATGAACCTTGGTTACGAGGCGCTGTTCCCGCCGGAGATGGCCAACGTCAATCCGGCGATTCTGGCGGCGCTGTCACCCAATGCCGACGAAAACCATGACTTTTTCTCCGGCTCCGGCTCCTCCTACGTGATGGGCAAAGCGGTGGAAACTGAAGACGCAGACTGGGATTTTTAATTGTTATTTTGGTGGGCCCTATTCCCCACGGGCCCGCCAGGATATTTCCCAAAACAGCCATTCATATTACAAATTTATTTCTTTCTAACGTATGGTTAACCTCTGCTAATTATTCCTCTGAAGGCTGCAAATTCGGAGGAATTTCCGTTGCCGCGGCAAAAAAAATTGCGCCCCTGCATATCGCCGCCAGGCCCTTATATCACTGGAAGTCGCGCCGTTCGCGGCTCGGCAAATTCCATGCCAGAGTGCGATTGAGGGTTGTCTCAGATTCTCACTGTGCTAGGGTATAGCCCGTTCATTATTTCCATCAGGATTGTTATTGATATAAATAAATACGGGAACTTTTTTATTGCATGGCAATTAAACTCGAAGTAAAGAATCTCTATAAAATATTTGGCGATAACCCACAGCGTGCGTTCAAATATATCGACAAGGGACTTTCGAAAGCACAAATTCTGGAAAAAACAGGGCTATCGCTTGGCGTTATCAACGCCAGTCTGGCCATTGAAGAAGGCGAGATATTCGTCATCATGGGGCTCTCCGGATCGGGGAAATCGACCATGGTTCGCCTTCTCAATCGCCTGATTGAACCCACCCGCGGCCAGGTACTGATTGATGGCGTCGATATCGCCAAAATCTCCGACGCCGAGCTTCGTGAGGTGCGCAGGAAAAAGATTGCAATGGTCTTCCAGTCATTCGCGCTAATGCCACACATGACCGTACTGGACAATACGGCGTTTGGTATGGAATTAGCGGGAGTGCCTGCGGGCGAGCGCCAGACAAAAGCGCTGGATGCGCTGCGTCAGGTTGGGCTAGAGAACTACGCCCACGCCTATCCGGATGAGCTTTCCGGCGGCATGCGCCAGCGTGTAGGCCTTGCTCGCGCCCTGGCCATTAACCCCGATATTCTGCTGATGGACGAAGCGTTCTCGGCTCTCGATCCGCTGATCCGGACCGAGATGCAGGACGAGCTGGTGAAGCTCCAGTCGCGCCAGCAGCGCACCATTGTCTTTATCTCTCACGATCTCGACGAAGCCATGCGCATCGGCGACCGCATCGCCATTATGCAGGGTGGCGAAGTGGTGCAGGTCGGCACGCCGGATGAGATCTTAAATAACCCGGCCAACGACTACGTGCGCACCTTCTTCCGCGGCGTGGACATCAGCCAGGTGTTTAGCGCCAAGGATATTGCCCGCCGTAGCCCGGTTGGCCTGCTGCGTAAAGCCCCCGGCTTCGGCCCGCGCTCGGCGCTGAAGCTGCTGGAGGACGAGGACCGCGAGTATGGCTACGTCATCGAGCGCGGCAACAAGTTTGTCGGCACCGTCTCCATCGACTCCCTGAAGGCGGCGCTGAGCCAGCAGCAGGGCATCGACGCGGCGTTAATTGACTCTCCGGCTCCGGTCGACGCAGAGACGCCGCTTAGCGAACTGCTCTCCCATGTAGGCCAGGCACCCTGTGCCGTGCCGGTAGTGGGTGAGGAGCAACAGTACGTCGGCATCATCTCAAAACGGATGCTGCTGCAGGCTTTAGATCGCGAGGGGGCAAACAATGGCTGATCAATCTAATCCGTGGGGAACCACCGAGGCGGCAGATGCCGCACAATCTACCGCAACGCAGTCCGCCGACGCCTGGGGCACTCCGGCTGCGGCACCGACCGACGGCGGTAGTGCAGACTGGCTGACCAGCGCCCCGCCTGCGCCGGAACACTTCAATATTATGGATCCGTTCCACAAGACGCTGATCCCGCTGGACAGCTGGGTCACTACCGGCATCGACTGGGTGGTTACCCACTTCCGTCCGGTGTTCCAGGGTATCCGCGTGCCGGTGGACTATATCCTGAATGGCTTCCAGCAGCTGCTGCTGGGCATGCCTGCCCCGGTCGCCATCGTGGTCTTCGCCCTGATCGCCTGGCAGTTTGGCAGCGCGGGCATGGGCATCGCCACCCTGATATCGCTGATCCTGATCGGCGCGATCGGTGCCTGGTCGCAGGCGATGATCACCCTGGCGCTGGTGCTGACCGCCCTGCTCTTCTGCGTGGTGATTGGTCTGCCGATGGGGATCTGGCTGGCACGTAGCCCGCGGGCGGCAAAAATTATACGTCCGCTGCTGGATGCGATGCAGACGACGCCGGCGTTTGTCTACCTGGTGCCGATCGTTATGCTGTTCGGTATCGGTAACGTGCCGGGCGTGGTGGTGACTATTATCTTTGCCCTGCCGCCAATCGTGCGTCTGACGATCCTCGGTATCAACCAGGTGCCAGAGGATCTGATCGAAGCCTCACGCTCATTCGGGGCCAGCCCGCGCCAGATGCTGTTTAAAGTGCAGCTGCCGCTGGCGATGCCGACCATCATGGCCGGTGTGAACCAGACGCTGATGCTTGCCCTGTCGATGGTGGTGATCGCCTCGATGATCGCCGTGGGCGGCCTCGGTCAGATGGTGCTGCGCGGTATCGGCCGCCTCGATATGGGCCTTGCCACCGTCGGCGGCGTCGGGATCGTGATCCTGGCGATCATTCTCGACCGCCTGACCCAGGCCGTGGGTCGCGACTCCCGCAGTCGTGGCAACCGCCGCTGGTATACCTCCGGCCCCATCGGATTAGTGACTCGTCCTTTCATTAAGTAAGTTCTTGCCCGGCGGCACTCAGCTTGCCGGGCCTATAAGCCCTCCATAATTAAGGAACAACGATGCGACATAACGTACTTTTTGCCACAGCGTTTGCTACCCTTGTCTCAACCAGCACCTTCGCGGCGGATCTGCCGGGCAAAGGCATGACCGTCCAGCCGATCCAGAGCACCATCTCTGAAGAGTCCTTCCAGACGCTGCTGGTCGGCCGCGCCCTTGAGAAGCTCGGCTATACCGTGAACAAGACCAGCGAAGTGGACTACAACGTCGGCTACACCTCGATTGCCTCCGGCGATGCCACCTTTACCGCTGTTAACTGGCAGCCGCTGCATGACGACATGTACGCCGCCGCCGGTGGCGACAAGAAGTTCTACCGCCAGGGCACCTTTGTCTCCGGCGCGGCGCAGGGCTACCTGATTGATAAGAAAACCGCCGAGAAGTACCACATCACCAATATCGAACAGCTGAAGGATCCCAAGATCGCCAAACTGTTTGATACCAACGGTGACGGCAAGGCCGACATGATGGGCTGTTCGCCGGGCTGGGGCTGCGAAGCGGTGATTAATCACCAGAACAAAGCCTTCGATCTGGAAAAAACCGTTGAGGTCAGCCACGGTAACTACTCCGCGATGATGGCCGACACCATTGCCCGCTTTAAAGAGGGTAAGCCCATCATCTATTACACCTGGACCCCATACTGGGTGAGTGACGTCATGAAACCGGGCCGCGATGTCGTCTGGCTGCAGGTACCGTTCTCCTCCCTGCCGGGCGAGCAGAAGGATATCGACACCAAGCTGCCAAACGGCATGAACTACGGCTTCCCGGTAAACACCATGCATATCGTGGCCAACAAAGCCTGGGCAGAGAAAAACCCGGCGGCGGCGAAGCTGTTCTCCGTGATGAAGCTGCCGCTGGCGGACATCAACGCCCAGAATGCCATGATGCACGCGGGCAAAGCCTCGGAAGCGGATATCCAGGGCCACGTCGACGGCTGGATCAAAGCCCACCAGCAGCAGTTTGACGGCTGGATCAAAGAGGCGCTGGCCGCGCAGCAGTAAGCTCTCTCTCCCTCACCTGCGGGTGGGGGAGCCTTTTTTCAACAGCACTAACCGACACACGATCCTTCCCCACGCTCCGACGAATTCGTTATGATAAATAATCATTTATCTGAATATCGCCTACTCATGACCAAATCAACTCATCCGCTCAGCCCCGCGCTGATTGTGCTTATGTCCGTGGCCACCGGCCTCGCCGTGGCAAGTAACTATTATGCCCAGCCCCTGCTCGATACCATCGCGCGCGCCTTTTCGCTCTCCTCCAGCCAGGCCGGTTTTATCGTTACCGCCGCCCAGCTCGGCTATGCGGCGGGCCTGCTGCTGCTGGTGCCGCTGGGCGATATGTTCGAGCGCCGGACAATGATCGTAGTGATGACCCTGCTCGCGGCGGGCGGGATGTTAATTACCGCCTCCAGCCAGTCGTTGGGCATGATGATCTTCGGTACTGCCCTTACCGGCCTCTTTTCCGTCGTCGCGCAGATACTGGTGCCGCTGGCTGCGACCCTCGCTACGCCAGCGAAGCGCGGCAAGGTCGTCGGAACCATCATGAGCGGCCTGCTGCTGGGGATCCTGCTGGCGCGCACCGTGGCTGGCCTGCTGGCGAACCTCGGCGGCTGGCGTACGGTCTACTGGGTAGCGAGCGTTCTGATGGTGGTGATGGCGTTTGCCCTTTGGCGCGGCCTGCCCAAGGTCAAGCAGGACAACCATCTCAACTACTTCCAGCTGCTCGGATCGGTGTTCTCTCTCTTTACCCGCGACCGGCTGCTGCGTACCCGCGCCGTGCTGGGCTGCTTTACCTTTGCCAACTTCAGCATTCTCTGGACCTCTATGGCCTTCCTGCTCGCCGCCCCGCCCTTTAACTACTCTGAAGGCGTCATCGGCCTGTTTGGTCTGGCAGGGGCCGCGGGTGCGCTCGGTGCGCGTCCCGCAGGCAGTCTGGCGGATCGGGGCAAATCACACCTCACCACCACCTGGGGTCTGCTGCTGCTCCTGCTGTCGTGGGTTGCTATCTGGTTCGGCCACGCCTCGGCGCTGGCGCTGATCGTCGGTATTATCGTGCTGGATCTCACGGTGCAGGGAGTGCATATCACCAACCAGACGGTGATCTACCGCGTTAAGCCGGAGGCGCGTAACCGCCTTACCGCAGGTTACATGACCAGCTACTTTATCGGTGGCGCGGCCGGGTCGCTGATCTCCGCCAGCGCCTGGCAGCACGACGGCTGGCGCGGCGTCTGCGTGGCAGGCAGCGTGATGGCGCTGATCAACCTGCTGGTCTGGTGGCGCGGCTATCATCGGCAATCGGCGACGGAGTAACCACTCCTTACCTTTTATTGACTTAGGTAACGGCGGGGGTGGTAAGGTATCCCCGCTTGGTGACGGTTTCAGGTGCTAAATGTATATCCCTAATTAATACATTTACTTTATTTGTCACTATCGTTACTATATCGGCTGTAACTAATGAGGTCATACCCAAAATGGATAGTTCGTTTACGCCCATTGAACAAATGCTAAAATTTCGCGCCAGTCGCTATGAGGATTTCCCGTTCAACGAGATCCTCCTCACCCGTCTGTGCATGCACATGCAGGGCAAGCTGCTGGATAACCGCAATAAGATGCTGAAAGCTCAAGGGATTAACGAGACGTTATTTATGGCGTTAATTACGCTGGAGTCTCAGGAAAACCACAGCATTCAACCCTCTGAGCTGAGCTGTGCGCTGGGTTCGTCCCGTACTAACGCGACCCGTATCGCCGATGAACTGGAAAAGCGCGGCTGGATCGAACGTCGCGAGAGCGATAACGATCGCCGCTGCCTGCATCTGCAACTGACCGATAAAGGTCATGAGTTTTTACGTCAGGTGCTGCCCCCGCAGCATAACTGCCTGCACCAGCTCTGGTCTTCGCTTACCGTAGAAGAGAAAGAGCAACTTGAGCAGATCACCCGTAAGCTGCTTACTCGCCTGGATGAGATGGATGAACAAGACGTCATCCTTGAGGCGCTGCGCTAACGCGACGATCCGCACGACAATCCTGATTACATAAGAAATTGCCAGGCCAGCACAACGTGCTGGCCTTTTGGTGAACAGGTCGGCTCAGCCGATGTGAAATAATAAGATCGTGGAGAACAAACATGAGCGCAAATGCGGAGAGTCAAACCCCGCAGCAACCGGTCAACAATAAGAAAGGTAAGCGTACGCGCATCCTGCTTATTCTGACCTTGCTCTTTATCGTTATTGCCGTGGCATATGGGATCTATTGGTTTTTAGTTTTGCGTCATCATGAAGAGACTGACGACGCTTACGTGGCAGGGAACCAGGTTCAGATCATGGCGCAGGTGTCCGGCAGCGTGACGAAAGTCTGGGTCGACAACACCGACTTTGTGAAAAAGGGTGACGTGCTGGTCACACTGGATCCCACTGACGCCCAGCAGGCGTTCGAGAAAGCGCAGACCGCGCTGGCCTCTAGCGTGCGCCAGACCCGCCAGATGATGATCAACAGCAAGCAGTATCAGGCCAACATTGAGGTGCGGAAGACCGCCCTCGCCCAGGCGCAGAGCGATCTTAACCGTCGCGTGCCGTTGGGTACCGCTAACCTGATTGGCCGTGAAGAGCTGCAGCACGCTCGCGACGCCGTAGCCAGCGCCCAGGCTCAGCTCGACGTGGCCGTTCAGCAGTATAACGCCAACCAGGCGATGATTCTGGGCACCCGCCTGGAAGATCAGCCTGCGGTGCAGCAGGCCGCAGCTGAAGTACGCAACGCCTGGCTCGCCCTGCAGCGGACCAAAATCGTCAGCCCCATGACCGGCTACGTCTCCCGCCGTGCGGTTCAGCCTGGGGCGCAGATCGGCGTCACGACTCCGCTGATGGCGGTGGTGCCCGCCTCCGGCCTGTGGGTTGATGCTAACTTTAAAGAGACCCAGCTGGCGCACATGCGTATCGGCCAGACGGCAACCGTGGTGAGCGATATCTACGGCGACGACGTGACCTACACCGGTAAGGTGGTCGGTCTCGATATGGGTACCGGCAGCGCCTTCTCGCTGCTTCCGGCGCAGAACGCCACCGGGAACTGGATCAAAGTGGTTCAGCGTCTGCCGGTGCGTATTGAGCTGGATGCCAACCAGCTTTCCCAGCATCCGCTGCGTATTGGCCTGTCGACGCTGGTCACGGTAGATACCAGCAACAGCGACGGCCAGATGCTGGCGAGCCAGGCACGCACCACGCCAGCCTATGAGAGTAACGCACGGGAGATCGGCCTCGAACCGGTGAATATCCTGATTAACGATATCGTGAAGGCCAACGCGGGCTAACCCTGATGAGCGCTACGCAACCGAGAAAACCGCTGGAGGGGGCGCAGCTGGTCATCATGACCATTGCGCTGTCGCTGGCGACCTTTATGCAGGTGCTGGACTCCACCATCGCCAACGTGGCGATCCCCACCATTGCCGGTAACCTTGGCGCGTCACTGAGCCAGGGGACGTGGGTGATCACCTCCTTTGGGGTGGCAAACGCCATCTCTATCCCGATCACCGGCTGGCTGGCGAAGCGCGTCGGTGAGGTAAAGCTGTTCCTGTGGTCGACCATTGCCTTTGCTATCGCCTCCTGGGCGTGTGGGATGTCGACCAGCCTCAACATGCTGATCTTCTTCCGTGTCCTGCAGGGGATCGTTGCCGGGCCGCTGATCCCGCTCTCGCAGAGTCTGCTGCTCAGCAACTATCCGCCGGCGAAGCGCTCTATCGCCCTGTCGCTGTGGTCCATGACGGTGATCGTCGCCCCGATCTGCGGCCCGATTCTGGGCGGTTATATCAGCGATAACTATCACTGGGGCTGGATCTTCTTTATCAACGTGCCCATCGGTATCGTGGTGGTGGTCATGGCAATGCAGAGCCTGCGCGGACGGGAAACCCGCACCGAGCAGCGGCGCATTGACGCCGTTGGCCTGGCGCTGCTGGTGATCGGTGTTGGCTGTCTGCAGGTGATGCTCGACCAGGGTAAAGAGCTGGACTGGTTCAACTCCAGGGAGATCATTATCCTAACCATTGTGGCAGTGGTGGCGCTGAGCTTCCTGATCGTCTGGGAGCTGACCGACGACCACCCGATAGTCGATCTCTCGCTGTTTAAGTCGCGCAACTTCACCATCGGCTGCCTCTGTATCAGCATGGCCTACATGCTCTACTTCGGCGCGATTGTGCTGCTGCCGCAGCTATTGCAGGAGGTCTACGGCTACACGGCCACCTGGGCGGGGCTGGCCTCTGCGCCGGTGGGGATCATCCCGGTGATCCTGTCGCCGATTATCGGTCGCTTTGCCCACAAGCTGGATATGCGCCGGCTGGTGACCTTCAGCTTTATCATGTATGCGGTCTGCTTCTACTGGCGTGCCTACACCTTCGAGCCGGGTATGGACTTTGCCGCCTCGGCGCTGCCGCAGTTTATCCAGGGGTTTGCCGTCGCCTGCTTCTTTATGCCGCTGACGACCATTATCCTCTCTGGATTGCCGCCTGAGCGTCTTGCCGCCGCCTCCAGCCTGTCGAACTTTTCGCGTACGCTGGCAGGCTCCATCGGCACCTCCATTACCACCACGCTGTGGACCAACCGGGAGTCGATCCATCACGCCCAGCTCACGGAGTCGGTGACTCCTTACAACCCTAACGCTCAGCTTATGTATGACCAGCTGCAGGGAATGGGGATGACACAGCAGCAGGCGTCCGGCTGGATAGCCCAGCAGATCACTAACCAGGGTCTGATTATCTCGGCCAACGAGATATTTTGGATCTCCGCAGGGATCTTCGTGATCATGCTGGGGCTGGTGTGGTTTGCCAAACCGCCGTTTGGCGCAGGCAGCGGTGGCGGGGGCGCGCACTGATCGCTGAGTAAATTGACCGGACTGCGACAGGGATTGTCCGTCCTGATAAAGCCGTGCTCCTGAAATCGCTTCACGATAGTGAAAAGACAACAGGAGCACATCATGCTGAAAGATCCCGCCCAGAAATACCAGCCCTACCCCCCTCTCTCCCTGCCCGATCGCACGTGGCCGGAAAAGCAGATCGCCCACGCGCCGCGCTGGCTCTCTACCGATCTGCGTGACGGTAACCAGGCCCTGGCCGAACCCATGGACGTGGCGCGTAAAATGCAGCTCTGGAACCTGCTGCTCGACTGCGGCTTTAAGGAGATTGAAGTGGCCTTCCCGTCCGCTTCGCAGACCGATTTCAACTTTGTGCGTCAGCTGATAGAAAACCATCATATTCCCAACGACGTGACGATCCAGGTGTTAACCCAGGCGCGCGAGGATCTCATTGCCCGAACCTTTGAGGCGCTGCACGGAGCCAGCCGCGCAACGGTGCATCTCTACAATGCCACTGCCCCGCTGTTTCGCCGTCTGGTGTTCGGTATGGAGAAGGCGCAGGTGATTGAGCTCGCAACCCGCAGCACGCGCCAGATTCGTAAGCTGTGTGAAGAGAACCCGCAAACACACTGGCAGTATGAGTATTCGCCGGAAACCTTCTGCTTTACCGAGCCAGAGTTCGCCCTGGAGATCTGCGAAGCGGTGGCGGCTATCTGGCAGCCCAGCGCCGAACGGCCCATGATCATCAACCTGCCCGCCACCGTAGAGGTGAACACGCCCAACGTCTACGCCGATCAAATTGAGTGGTTCTGCCGCCATTTTAGCCAGCGCGAGGCGGTCTGCATCAGCGTCCATCCACATAACGATCGCGGCACGGGCGTGGCGAGCGCCGAGCTGGCAGTCATGGCGGGCGCAGATCGCGTTGAAGGCTGTTTGTTTGGCAACGGCGAGCGCACCGGCAACGTCTGCCTGGTCACGCTGGCGATGAATCTCTACAGCCAGGGCGTCACGCCGGGGCTGGATTTCAGCGATATGACGCGCGTAGTAGAGGTGGTTGAGAGCTGCAATCAGCTGCCGGTGCACCCGCGTCACCCCTGGGCCGGACGGCTGGCCTACACCGCCTTCTCTGGTTCACACCAGGACGCAATTAAGAAAGGCTTCGACGCGCGCAGGCCGGGCGAACGCTGGGAGATGCCCTATCTGCCGATCGATCCGCAGGATATCGGCTGCACCTATGAGGCGGTGATCCGCGTCAATAGCCAGTCGGGCAAGAGCGGCAGCGCATGGCTTATTGAACAGAATCACGGCCTGACGCTGCCCCGTGCCCTGCAGCAGGACTTTAGCCAGCACGTGCAGCGGGAAGCCGACGAGGGCGGCAAAGAGATGACGCAAAATGCGCTCTGGCAGCTTTTCCGCAGTCGCTATGGGTTGGTGCCAGCACCACGCTTTCATCTGCTCAGCTACAGCAGTGAAAGCCAGCAGGATGGACTGTTACGGTTAACCGCTGCCATTTCGCACGACGGTGAAACGCGGCAGCTTGAAGGGTGCGGCAATGGGCTGCTCTCTGCCGCAGCCAGCGGATTATCGTCATGGGTCGCGCAGCCGTTGGTGATAAAAGATTATCACGAGCACACCCTGGGCGAGCGCAGCGATAGCCGTTCGGTCGCCTATATTCACTGTCTGTTTCAGGATGGCAGCAGCCGCTGGGGCGTAGGCATCGATAACGACGTTGCTCGTGCGTCACTCCAGGCGCTGTTAAATACGCTGGCCTAACGAAAGTAGTCGCTGGGTGAAACGCCCATCACCCGGCGGAACATGGCGGTAAAGGCGCTATGGCTGCCGTAGCCGGTATCCAGCGCCACACGCAGCACCGACTGCCCCTGCGCCAGGCGCAGCAGGGCCGCCATCAGGCGAGCCCGGCGCACCCACTCGCCAAAGCTTAAGCCCGTCTGCTGCTGAAAATGGCGGTTGAGCGTGCGCTCACTCATGTTGGTCACGCTCGCCGCCAGGGCGGGCGTCCACTCTCGGGCAGGCTCTTCTCCGATCTGCTGGCACAGCGTGCGCAGCAGCTCGCTGTGCGGTTCAGGAAGATGGAAAGGCAGCGCCTGCATCACTCGGATCTCATCAAGGATCAGCTCATAGATTCGCTCATCGCGGCTGCCGGGCGCGTAGCGCTCAGCCAGATCGAACGATGAAACAATCAGCTCGCGCAGCAGAGGGGAAATTTGCACGATTTGGCAGGCCGCAGGCAGGTCAGCGCGGGCCAGCGGATCGATAAACAGCGTGCGGGCAGCAACGTTGCCGGTAATACGTAACGCGTGCTGCGTCGCGGCAGGGAGCCAGACGCCCCGCCCAGGCGGCACCACCCAGCAGCCTGCTGCGGTCTCAACCCTGACCACGCCGCTCAGGCTATGCAGCAGCTGGGCGCAGTCGTGCTGATGCCACGGCTCACTGTCGCCATGCACGTAATCATGGGCAAAGGGGATCAGCGGGCGATGGGTAAACGAGAAGGTCGTGGTGGTGGTCATTGCCGGGCGCAGAGCCTGTCGTAGGCCCGGTAAGCGCGAGCGCCACCGGGCACGTCCACTAGATGTGCAGCTCTTGCAGCTTATCTTTCGGCAGCGCCAGCTCGTCGTTGCTGTTGACGCGCACGTCGCGCTCCAGGATATGCCGCGCAATCTCCTGCGCCTCGTCCAGAGAGTGCATCTGATAGGTGCCGCACTGGTAAACGTTCAGCTCAGGGATCTGGTTCTGCTCTTTCACCTTCAGCACGTCAGCCATCGCCGCTTTCCAGGCATCGGCAACGCGCTGCTCGTCAGGCGTGCCAATCAGGCTCATGTAGAAGCCGGTACGGCAGCCCATCGGCGAGATATCGATGATCTCCACGCCGTTGCCGTTCAGGTGGTCGCGCATAAAACCTGCGAACAGGTGCTCCAGCGTATGGATACCCTTCTCCGGCATCACTTCTTTGTTCGGGATGCAGAAACGCAGGTCGAAGACGGTGATGGCATCGCCGTGCGGCGTGTTCATGGTTTTCGCAACGCGAACAGCAGGGGCTTCCATACGGGTGTGGTCAACAGTGAAGCTATCCAACAACGGCATTTTTTCACCTCCGGAGTGATTTTTTTAAAAATAAGTGAACTCTTTGAACGCATGCAAGTCTGAATATATGAAAGACGCGCATTTGTTATCATCATCCCTGTTTTCAGAGATGAAATTTTGGCCACAGCAATGTGGCCTTTTTCTTTTCTATCAGCTCTGTCAGGCGTGTTTTGCCAACAGCTCTTCAAACGACTCGCTATCCGCCGCCTCAATCTCCCGCAGACGCGCCCAGGATGCATCGCGCTCTTTGGTGAAGTCCTCGTCCAGCAGAACCTCCAGCGGCTCTTCCCGCAGCATATCACGATACTGTGCCGCCAGCGCCTTGCCGGTGCCGCCAATACCGCTTTCAAGCATTGAGTGCAGAATACGCGCCGAGAAGGTCAGCTCCGGATCGTCAAAGCTCGCCACCAGCTGATCGCACACTTCGGCATAGGCGGTGCCGCCGTCAATGCTGTCCAGCGTCAGCGCAACGCGCTTCAGGTCACGGAACAGATCTTTGCCAACGTCTTTTAACGGGAACTGCGCGGTTTCACAGCCGATGCCCAGGGTCAGGCCTGGCTTGCGCCCTTCCAGGATCACGCGATTCCAGTTGGTCCGCGTGCAGAGCAGCTCGTCGCTACTCATCTCTGGCGCATCCGCCAGCACGCACCAGACCATAAACAGATCGAGGAAACGCACCTGCTGCTCGTCAACGCCCACCGCCGAGAAGGGGTTAATATCCAGCGAGCGAACCTCAATGTACTCAATGCCGCCGCGCAGGAGCGCATCCGACGGCGCTTCACCGCTGCGGGTCACCCGTTTCGGGCGCACCGGCGCATAGAGCTCATTTTCGATCTGCAGAATATTGGTATTGATCTGCAGATGCTTACCGTCCTTCGTCAGCCCCATCTTCTCGTAGTCAGCAGACGGCGTTTTGATCGCCCGTTTCAATGCTGCCACATAACCGTCTAAATCGTTAAACGTAATACCGAGATTGCTTTGCGATTTATTGGTATAGCCGAGGTCGCTCAGACGCAGCGAGGTAGCATACGGCAGGTAGTACATCCCTTCTTCCGTCTTTTCAAACGGCAGCGTAGTGGGTTTACCCTGCAGGAACGAGGAGCAGATAGCCGGGGACGCGCCAAACAGGTAGGGGATCACCCAGCCGAAGCGGTAGTAGTTGCGGATCAGGCGGAAATAGCCGTCAGAGACCGCCTCTTTATCCGTACTGCCGCATTTTGCCTGCCAGAAGGCCATCGGCAGAGAAAAGTTATAGTGCACGCCCGAGATGGTCTGCATCAGCGCACCGTAGCGGTTTTTTAACCCCTCACGGTAGAGCGTCTTGAGACGACCAATATTGGATTTGCCGTACTGCGCCAGCTCAATATCCTGCCCGTTCTCGATGTAGCAGGGCATACTCAGCGGCCACAGCCGTTCCTCTCCCAGGTTGCGCACGCTGTAACGGTGCACGTCGCGCAGCACCGTCAGCATATGATCGATATCGCCATCAACCGGGGTAATAAATTCCAGCAGCGCTTCAGCGAAATCAGTGGTGATCCATTTATGTGTCAGCGCTGCACCAAGCTGCTCCGGATGTCCGGTTGTTGCAAGCGTGCCGTCAGCGTTAACGCGCAGCGTTTCGCGCTCCAGCCCTCGCATAATCCCTTTCAGGACATGAGGATTTTTTTCCAGCCAGGACAGCGCCTGTGATACGTCCGGGATCAAGTTGACCTCCCGCCTGTCGAAATCATTTCTAATAAGCATAATTGTAATGGTTGACGATAAAAGCGTATGACCAACCAATTAGTGCCACCACGTTATACCTTGCAGGGTTGCAGCCGTCAGGACGGCGTAGCGTAGTCCCTTGCCAAGGCATAAAAAAAAGATAACCGGCCCCCACGCAATGCGCATCCATCCCGCAAGCAGGCACAGCAGATCACCGATAACAGGCATCCAGCTCAATAATAGCGTGGCTGCGCCATAACGTTTCAAATAGTGTTGGGCTTTTTCCTGCCAGCGTGATGTTTTACGCTGCGGAAAGAAACGTCCAAGGATAACGTTAGTCACCCCTCCAAGGCTATTACCCATTGTTGCTATTAACAAAAGAAGCCAGGGCTGACTGACGCCAGAGATTAACAGGGCAACCAGCAGCACTTCTGAACTGCCCGGCAGAAGCGTGGCGCTGAGAAAGCTGCTGGTAAAAAGGGAAAGGAGTGACAGCGCGTCGCTCACAGCGTACGCACGTCCACCGCATCCATTCCTGCCCGCCGCGCCGCCTCCAGACCAAAGTCAGCGTCTTCAAACACAACGCATTTGGTCGGATCAACCCCCATCAGCTCAGCACAGAGCAGGAAGGTATCGGGCGCGGGCTTGTGGTGCTCGACGTCATCGGCGGCGACCACGGCGGTAAAGTACTGGCGCAGGTTAAGGTGAGTCAGCAGCGCTTCGGCAATGGCGCGCTCGCTGCCGGTGCCTACCGCCATGGGACGGCGACCGTGCCACGCTTTCACCACCTCAATCAGCGGCAGCGGCTCTACGGTGTCCAACAGCATCGCTTTCACCGCCTCGGTTTTTTCACGCGCCAGGGCATAAGGATCGAGATCGCCGTGGTTCCACTCAATCACCGCCTGCGCAATACGCCAGGTCGGCGAGCCGTTAAGCGCGACAATAGCCTGCTCATCAAAGCGCATGCCATAGTGCGCCAGCACGTCGTGCCAGGCTTTACGATGGGTAGGTTCGGTATCAAGGATGGTGCCATCCATATCGAAAATCAGACCGTCATAACGTTCGTACATCGCGTTCTCACACTGCGGATAACAGAACATTACTTTAACGTAAACAGGGCGTTTTGTCGCTGATGGCGATAGAGAGTTAGGGTGTAAAATAGGATATTTTGTAGAGAAATTATGCGGATGAAACAGAGAAGATAATATCAGGAGAAGATGGTGCATCCGGGAGGATTACTCGGCTGCGCCTCGCCCTACGGGCCGTTGCTAAAGCGACGTTATCCTCCCTGGTGCTTGCGATAACTTCGCAGACCTTAAAACAACAGTTTGGCTGTTATCTCGGAGAATATGGTGCATCCGGGAGGATTCGAACCTCCGACCGCTCGGTTCGTAGCCGAGTACTCTATCCAGCTGAGCTACGGATGCATCAGGTTGGTGCTTTACTGCTTTTTCTAGAAGATGGTGCATCCGGGAGGATTCGAACCTCCGACCGCTCGGTTCGTAGCCGAGTACTCTATCCAGCTGAGCTACGGATGCATCAGGGTACTGCTTTACTACTTTTTCAATGTCGCTCAACTTGCCGCAACACTGCACAATATGGTGCATCCAGGAGGATTACTTGGCTGCGCCTCGCCCTACGGGCCGTTGCTAAAGCAACGTTATCCTCCTTGGTGCTTGCGATAACTTCGCAGACCATGAAACAACAGTTTAGCTGTTATCTCGAAGAAAATGGTGCATCCAGGAGGATTCGAACCTCCGACCGCTCGGTTCGTAGCCGAGTACTCTATCCAGCTGAGCTATGGATGCAAATGGCGGTGAGGCGGGGATTCGAACCCCGGATGCAGCTTTTGACCGCATACTCCCTTAGCAGGGGAGCGCCTTCAGCCTCTCGGCCACCTCACCAACACGCCTCTTGCGAGTGCTTCGAAGAACTTGTTTCTGCTCTTCGTCGCTGCGTTGGCGCACATATTACTTTCTGGGACTTATAAGTCAAACAATTTTTCCCAGCACTGATTCGTTTGCACACTTCGCAAACAATTTGCGCTGAAAAGGATCAAAAAGAGTATTTTATCAGCAGGATCCTTGACGTAACGCAGCATAAAGAAAGTGAGCCGAGAAATGAAAATGTCATGCAAAAGGGGGAGAATAAGAAGAAAGAGTGAAAAAAAGCGGGCTGGAAAGAGCCGCGTCTCGCCAGAAAGCGAGACGCGATGATATCAGTAGCTGGACTGTTGTGATTTTTCAGCCTGGATACGCTGGTAGATCTCTTCACGATGAACAGATACTTCTTTAGGGGCGTTCACACCAATTCTCACCTGGTTGCCCTTAACCCCTAAAACTGTCACGGTGACCTCGTCCCCAATCATGAGGGTCTCACCAACTCGACGAGTCAGAATCAGCATTCTTTGCTCCTTGAAAGATTAAAAGAGTCGGGTCTCTTGTATCCCGGCATTATCCATCATATAACGCCAAAAAGTAAGCGATGACAAACACATAAAGTGTAAGCAGTCACGGCATCACATTCTGTTAAATGTAAGTTTAGCCGATATACGCAACTTCAACCTGACTTTATCGTTATCAATAGCGTAGTGGCAAGTACGCCATAACCCAAGGGCTATGGCGTCTGCATTCGCTTTGTTTGTTCTTACAGTTTTGCGCTTACCCAGCCTTTGACGCTGGCTAATGCCGCAGGGAGCGCGGCTGCGTCGGTACCGCCAGCCTGCGCCATATCCGGACGGCCACCGCCTTTGCCACCCACCTGCTGGGCAACCATACCAATCAGCTCCCCTGCCTTAACGCGGTCGGTCACCTCTTTCGAGACCCCCGCAATCAGAGAAACCTTACCCTCTGCTACCGTGGCAAGAACGATTACCGCGGAACCCAGCTGGTTCTTCAGATCGTCAACCATAGTACGCAGCATCTTCGGCTCGACGCCCGCCAGCTCGCTCACCAGCAGCTTCACGCCGTTAATCTCTTCAGCCTTATCAGAGAGGTTTGCGCTCTCCTGCGCCGCCTGCTGCGCTTTCAGCTGCTGCAGCTCTTTCTCCAGCTGGCGGGTTTTGTCGAGAACGGTGCGCACTTTGTCGCCCAGGTTCTGACTGTCACCCTTCAGCAGCTGGGCAATGTCATGTAGCTGCTCACTCTGTGCATGGAGGCTGGCAAGCGCATTTTCGCCGGTGACGGCTTCAATACGACGAACGCCTGCCGCAGTCCCGGATTCAGACACGATGCGGAACAGTCCGATATCACCGGTGCGGGAGGCGTGGGTGCCGCCACACAGCTCGGTAGAAAAGTCACCCATGCTCAGCACGCGTACGCGCTCGTCATACTTCTCGCCAAACAGCGCCATCGCCCCTTTGGCACGCGCATCTTCCAGATCCATAATCTGGGTTTCGATCGGCAGGTTACGGCGGATCTGAGCGTTAACCAGATCTTCCACCGCGCGGATCTCCGCAGGCTTCATTGCTTCAAAGTGGGAGAAGTCAAAGCGCAGCACCTTGTCGTTCACCAGCGAGCCTTTCTGCGCCACGTGCGTACCCAGCACTTCGCGCAGCGCGGCGTGCATCAGGTGGGTGGCAGAGTGGTTCAGACGGATACGTTCGCGGCGGGCTTCATCCACCTCGGCCTTAACGCCGTCGCCCACTTTCAGGGAGCCGGATGCCAGCTTGCCCTGGTGACCAATCGCCTGGCCATACTTCTGGGTATCGGTCACGGTAAAGGTGAAGCCGTTGCCTTTCAGCTCGCCCTTGTCGCCAACCTGGCCGCCGGATTCAGCGTAGAACGGCGTCGCGTCAAGAATGACTACCGCCTCTTGCCCTGCGCCAATCGTGTCGACGGACTGGCCCTCAACAAACAGCGCGGTCACCTTGCTGGTCAGCTCAAGGCTGTCGTAGCCTTTAAATTCGGATGCGCCTTCAACGCGGATCATCGCGTTGTAGTCTGCGCCAAAGCCGCTGGATTCACGGGCGCGGTTGCGCTGCGCTTCCATCGCGACGTTGAAGCCCTCTTCGTCGACTTTGATATCGCGCTCGCGACAGACGTCGGCGGTGAGGTCCATTGGGAAGCCGTAGGTGTCATACAGACGGAAGACAGTCTCACCGTCCAGCGTATCGCCAGTCAGCTTCGCCAGCTCTTCGTCGAGCAGCGCCAGGCCACGCTCCAGCGTGCGGGCAAACTGCTCTTCTTCGGTTTTCAGGATCTGCTCAACCTGCGCCTGCTGGCTCTTCAGCTCTTCGCCTGCCGCACCCATCACGTCAATCAGCGGGGCAACCAGCTTGTAGAAGAAGGTCTCTTTCGCGCCGAGCATGTTGCCATGACGGACCGCACGACGAATGATACGGCGCAGCACGTAGCCACGGCTCTCGTTCGACGGCAGCACGCCGTCGGCAAGCAGGAACGCACAGGAGCGGATGTGGTCGGCGATTACGCGCAGGGATTTATTGTTCAGATCGGTAGCGCCGGTCACTTTTGCCACGGCGGCGATCAGATCGCGGAACAGGTCGATCTCGTAGTTCGAGTTAACGTGCTGCAGCACGGCCGCAATACGCTCCAGGCCCATCCCGGTGTCCACGGACGGCTTCGGCAGCGGCTCCATGGTGCCATCGGCCTGGCGGTTGAACTGCATAAAGACGATGTTCCAAATCTCAATGTAGCGATCGCCGTCTTCGTCCGGGCTGCCCGGAGGACCACCGGCGATATGCGCGCCGTGGTCGAAGAAGATCTCGGTACAGGGACCGCACGGACCGGTATCGCCCATCTGCCAGAAGTTATCAGACGCGTAGGCACCGCCTTTGTTATCACCAATGCGGATGATACGTTCGCGCGGGATGCCAACTTCTTTTTCCCAGATTTCGTAAGCTTCGTCGTCGGTTTCGTAGACGGTTACCCACAGGCGATCTTTCGGCAGGTTGAACCAGTTTTCACCGGTCAGAAGTTCCCATGCGTACTGGATAGCATCGTGTTTGAAATAGTCGCCAAAGCTGAAGTTACCCAGCATTTCAAAGAAGGTGTGATGGCGCGCGGTGTAACCGACGTTTTCCAGATCGTTGTGTTTACCGCCCGCACGCACGCAGCGCTGCGCGGTGGTTGCGCGGGAATAATTACGCTTGTCGAGACCAAGGAAAACATCCTTGAACTGGTTCATCCCGGCGTTGGTAAACAGCAGAGTTGGATCGTTGTTGGGTACCAGGGAGCTGCTCGCAACAACCTGATGACCTTTACTATGGAAAAAATCGAGAAACGCCTGACGGATCTCAGCGGTGCTCTTGCTCATAATTATCCTGAAATCAAGCTAACGAAATGTCGCAGCTGGCGTTTCTCCCTGTTACAGGCGACGACCAGCTACTGGAAAAAGTGGGAATAAGATAAGTTTTCTTGACTGCGAAGTAAAATCCCGTATGCAGCCAGGCCGTAAAATTTCACCAAAGTTCTTTAATATCCTCCATCAGGAATCCCCGATAGAGTAAAAAACGCTGTACTTTCACCTTCTCAGCAAAGACCGCTGGCAGCGGATCGCCATATTTGCGCTGGGCCTGCTCGCGGGCAATCTCAATCCAGTCGATGTCGCTTTCGCGCATCGCCTCCTCTGCCGTTTCCCGGTCAATTCCCTTCTGAGTCAGCTCCTGGCGGATACGCGCCGGGCCATAGCCTTTACGGCTGCGGCTGGCGATAAACTGGCGGGCAAAGCGGGCATCGTCGAGGTAGCGGTTTTCATAGCACCAGTTCACCACGTTATTGATATCGTCTTCGGTGGCGTCTACCGGCTCGGGTCCGGTTTTGGTCATCACCGGGGCGGTGAGCTTGCGGCGGAACTCCTGTTCGCTGTGGTCACGCATGCCAAGAATACGCATGGCGCGATCGAGCAAACGGGAATAGGCGGAGCGGCGGGGCGAGGTATCTGTCATGGCACACCTGCTGGATAGATAAATAGCAAAAAGGGCTGCATCGGCAGCCCTTGTTCATTACGTCAGATTATTAAAAATCTTCGTTGGTCTCTTTCGCATTGACGTCGTTGTCGTCAACCGTGAAGTCCGGTTTGCTGTCCGGGTTCGTGAGCAGAATTTCACGGATCTTCGTTTCGATCTCTTTCGCGGTAGCCGGGTTCTCTTTCAGCCAGGTAGTCGCATTCGCTTTACCCTGACCGATCTTCTCACCGTTGTAGCTATACCATGCGCCCGCTTTTTCGATCAGCTTCTCTTTCACGCCCAGGTCAACCAGCTCGCCGTAGAAGTTGATACCTTCGCCGTAGAGGATCTGGAACTCAGCCTGTTTGAACGGCGCAGCGATCTTGTTTTTCACCACTTTCACGCGGGTTTCGCTACCTACCACGTTATCGCCCTCTTTCACCGCGCCGATACGGCGGATGTCGAGACGCACGGAGGCGTAGAATTTCAGCGCGTTACCGCCGGTGGTGGTTTCCGGGTTACCGAACATCACACCAATCTTCATACGGATCTGGTTGATGAAGATCAGCAGGGTGTTGGACTGCTTCAGGTTACCCGCCAGCTTACGCATCGCCTGGCTCATCATACGTGCCGCGAGGCCCATGTGAGAGTCACCGATCTCGCCTTCAATCTCGGCTTTCGGCGTCAGTGCCGCAACGGAGTCAACGACCAGCACGTCAACCGCACCGGAGCGCGCCAGCGCGTCACAGATCTCAAGCGCCTGCTCACCGGTGTCCGGCTGGGAGCAAAGCAGGTTGTCGATATCAACACCCAGCTTGCGCGCGTACACAGGGTCAAGCGCGTGCTCAGCATCGATAAAGGCACAGGTTTTACCCTGACGCTGTGCAGCAGCGATAACCTGCAGCGTCAGCGTCGTTTTACCCGAGGACTCCGGCCCGTAGATCTCTACGATACGGCCCATTGGCAGGCCGCCCGCACCGAGGGCGATGTCCAGCGAAAGCGAACCCGTGGAGATCGTTTCTACGTCCATAGTACGGTCTTCACCCAGGCGCATGATGGAGCCTTTACCGAATTGCTTTTCGATCTGGCCCAGTGCTGCCGCCAACGCTTTCTGTTTGTTTTCGTCGATAGCCATTATTACTCCTGTCATGCCGGGTAAAGCAGGTGATGCTCGCCGGGGATTACTGTTTTGTTGCGCTCATTATACTGTATACGCATACAGCATCAAGCTCTTTGTAGAAAATGTTGCCACAGGGTTTGCAGGGCATAAGCGGTGGCCTGACGGCGCACGTTTTCACGGTCGCCGGCGAAGCATTCCCGCCGCGTGATGCCCTCTCCCGCCGCGCTGGCAAAGCCAAACCACACCGTGCCAACCGGCTTGTTTTCGCTGCCGCCGTCCGGCCCCGCGATGCCGCTAATGGAGACGGCATAGGTTGCACGAGCGGCCTTAATGGCACCGATCGCCATCTCCACCACCACAGGCTCGCTCACTGCGCCGTGCTGGGCTAACGTCTCGGGTTTAACGCCGATCATCTGCGCCTTGGCTTCATTAGAATAGGTGACAAACCCCCGTTCAAACCAGGCGGAGCTGCCGGCGATATCGGTAATGGCTTTCGCCACCCAGCCGCCGGTGCAGGACTCGGCCGTGGTCACGGTCGCGCCGCGCGCCTTTAACGCCTGCCCGATGCGCTCGCTCAGCTGCATCAATTCACTGTCAGTCATAACCGCTCCGTAAACGGCTGAAATGAGAGAGATAAGATAGCACTTTCTCTCTTAATATGGGGGCGAGGACGGGATTTTACGAGGCCGATTCAGAAAAAAGGCCAGCGTGCGCTGGCCTTGGATCGCGGGTAAGCGCTACTGCACACGCGCCAGCGACACCGCCTGGCCCAGCTGCCAGACCGCCATCGCATAGTGGGTGCTGGCGTTGTACCGGGTGATGGTGTAGAAGTTCGGCAGACCGTACCAGTATTCGTACCCGGTCCCGACGTCGAGGCGCAGCAGGCTTACCTGCTGATGGTTGCCCACCGGCTGCTGCGGCGTCAGGCCAGCGGCCGCCAGCTGCGAGACGCTGTATTTGGTTTTAAAGCCGTTTGCCAGACCCGGTGCCTGACCATTAGCCGGAATAGCGACCGGATCGCCCTTCACCCAGCCATTGGCTTTAAAGTAGTTCGCCACGCTGCCAATCGCGTCAACCGGATCCCACAGGTTAATGTGTCCGTCGCCGTTAAAATCGACCGCCAGTTTTTTATAGGATGAGGGCATAAACTGTCCGTAGCCCATCGCCCCGGCAAAGGAGCCTTTCAGCTCCAGCGGATCGTCCTGCTCGTCGCGGGCCATCAGCAGGAAGGTCTCCAGCTCGCTGGAGAAGTATTCGGCGCGGCGCGGGTAGTTAAACGACAGGGTCGCCAGCGCGTCGAGAATGCGCGTTTTCCCCATCACGCGGCCCCAGCGGGTCTCAACCCCGATAATGCCCACGATAATCTCCGGCGGCACGCCGTAGACCTGCCATGCACGGTTGAGGGCGTCTTCATACTGGTTCCAAAACGCAACACCGTTCTGCACGTTATCCGGGGTAATAAACTGCTTCTTGTAGCGCAGCCATGCGCCGTTCGGGCCGACTGGGGCTGGGCCAGTAGGTGCCTGGCGATCCATCAGGCGCAGGACGTAATCAAGACGCTTCGCCTGGGATAAAATTTCACGCAGCTGCTGGGGATCGAAACCATGCTTGCTGACCATTTTATTAATGAACTGCTCTGCCGCCGGGTTATTGGCAAAGTCACCGCCTGACATAATGACATCATGCTGCGGCTGAAGCAGGAAACCGCCGGATGGTGTACCGGTGGTAGCCGGAGGCGCTTCAGGCGTTTTGGGTTTGCTGCTGCAGGCAGAGAGCAAAACAAGCGCGGGAAGAAGAGTGATATAACGACGCTTAAACATGGGTTGTCCCTAATACAAAATCGACCTGAGAGAATCATGGTAAATCATCTGGCTGGCCTTTCAAGCCCAGCCGCTTCGCCAGAACCGTAGATACTGTTATCGCCTGCAAGCTTTTTTATATACCGGGTTCCCGGATTGCAGGCATGCCAGCCACAGCGCCGTCAGGCGCTGTTATTTCTTCCCTTCATGCCTTTAAGCCGTTACGCCGCAGTGTCTTGATGCATCGAACGGCTCACCT